>Ga0315277_10000013_pt1 | contig 287891 bp, 251 predicted proteins | sample YL17G05_15_MG_FD_203695 | JGI IMG/M metagenome (GOLD analysis project Ga0315277, IMG submission 203695) | Sediment microbial communities from Yellowstone Lake, YNP, Wyoming, USA - YL17G05_15 | ecosystem: Environmental > Aquatic > Freshwater > Lake > Sediment | place: USA: Wyoming | collected...
TGCGGCCCCAAACGCGTCCCCGGGCCTTTGGAACGTCTTTTTCGACGCCTTTTAGAGTTGAGCCCGCGCGGTGCGCGTTAACCTAATACGAACGCAATAAAAAAAGTACCAATGTATGAACGGCACTGAATGCCGTCCTCAAGCCCCCGTAGCGGAGGGGGGACCCGTCGGCTTTTTCGACGGGGGGAACCGACGGGACTGGTTCCCCGGGGGCCGGGGGAGTGAGGGCGGCATCAGGCCGCTTAAAGTCAGATGTCAAACTATTTAATGCGTTTGTATTAATTAACCTGACGAGCTGAGTCTTTCCTTGAGGATCTTGACGACCTCGAGGCCGGCCCTCTGCTGGCCCTCCTTGGCGGCCGCGCCGAGGTGCGGGATGGGCGTCACGTTCGGATGGTCGATAAGCGTGAAGTCGTCGGGGGGCTCTTTCGAGTAGACGTCCAGGGCCGCGGCCCGGACCTTGCCCGAATTGAGCCCGTCGAGAAGGGCCTTTTCATCGACGACCCCGCCCCTGGCCACGTTGACGATGATGACGCCGTCCTTCATCTTCAGGATCTCCGCGGCGCCGACGACCGGCCGGGGTTGTTTGGGAATGTGCAGGGTGATAAGGTCTGACTTGGCCAGGAGCTCGTCCATGGGGACCTGAGTCACCGCAAGGTCCGTCTTGATCGGGATGACGTCGTAGGCGAGGACCTTCATGCCGAAGGCGACGGCGCGCCGGGCCACTTCGATGCCGATGCGCCCGCAGCCGATGATCCCCAGGGTTTTTCCGTAGAGCTCAGTGCCTTCCAGGGCCTTCTTCTCCCACTTGTGCTGTTTCATGGAGACGACCGCCCGGCCGTGGTTCCGGACGGCCCCCAGCATCAGGCCGAAGGTGTGCTCGGCGACACTGATGGACGTCGCCGCAGGCGTGTTGGCCACGGCGATCTTTTTCTCCTTGGCCGCCGCCGCATCGACGTTGTCGAGCCCGATCCCGGCCCGGACGATGATCCTGAGGTCGGTCCCGGCCTCGATGACGGGGCGGGTGATCTTGGTGGCGCCCCGGACGACGACGGCATTGAAACCGGGGATCGTCCCGACGAGGGCGGCCTCGTCAAGGCCTGTCTTTACGGTCACTTCGAAGCCGGGAACGGCCTTCAGCTGTTCCAGGGCCTCCTTGTCCAAAGAATCCGCGATGAGGACCTTGGTCATTGCCAATTCTCCTTCAGAACGGCCTGGGCGGCCTTCACGGCGGCGCCCGGCTCGAACGCGTATCCGAGGTCGAGGAGGGTCATCTCCAGGGCGGAAAGCGCGGTGATGACGTCGAACCCTCCCATGTAGCCGAGGTGGGCGATGCGGAAGAACTTGCCCTTGTTCGGGTCCTGGGCCCCGGCGATGTAGGCCATGTATTTGCTCTGCATCGTCTTGACAAGCTTGACGCCGTCGACGCCGGCCGGAACCTTGACGGCCGTCAGGATGTTGCCTGGGTTCACGGCCAGGAGCTCGAGGCGGGCGGCCTTGACGCCGGCCCGGGTAGCCTCCCCCAGGATGCGATGGTGTTCGAAGAGCTTGGGGAGGCCCATGCCTTTAATGATCTCCAGCGCTTTCTTCTGCTGGATAATGAGGGAGATCGCGGGCGTCCAGGGTGTCGTCTTCTTCTCGAGGTTCTTCTTGGCCTTCTTGGCGTCGAAGTAGAACTTCGGGAGCTTGGACGTCTCAACCATCTTCCATGCTTTTTGGCTGAAGGCGATGTACGCCAGGCCCGGCGGGATCATGAAGGATTTCTGCGAGCCGGTCACCATGACGTCGACCTTCCACTCGTCCATGGGACAGGGCGCCGCGCCCACCCCCGAAATGCCGTCCACGACCAAAATGGCGTCCGTTCCGGACACGACCTCGCCGAAGCCCTTGATGTCATAGATGGCGCCGCTGGACGTCTCGGACAGAGTCGTGAACACGGCCTTGACGTCAGGATTCGCCTTGAGCTCATCGGCCAGCTGCCCCTTGGTGAAGTCGGCGCCCCACTCCAGGATGATGTCCTTGTAGATGACGCCATAGGCTTTGCAGATGTTGCCCCAGCGTTCGCCGAACTTGCCGCCGTTGATGGTGATGACCTTGTCGCCGGGCGAGAGCGTGTTGACGACCGCGGTTTCCATCGCGCCCGTGCCCGAGGAGGTCAGGATAAAGACATCCTCCTTGGTCTCGAAGACGGTTTTGATCCCCTCCGTCACCTCCATGAAGATATTGGAGAATTCCGGGGTCCGGTGGTGAATGATGGGCTCGGCCGCGACCGAGAGCACCTTGTCGGGGATGGGAGTCGGACCAGGGGAAAGTAGATAATACTTTTTTATCATATGATTCCTCCTTTAGATAAGAATCACATTAACAATAATATTTTCGTGAGTCAATCATAGACGAGCCAGGAGCTCGGTCAATAGGGCCGTCCGCTCGACGAAGGAGGGAAGGAGGAGGTGCTCATGTTCGGCGTGGAGCCCTTCTCCGTCCGGCCCGAGCCCGTCGAGAGTGGGAAGGCCCAGGCTGGAAGCTATGGAAGCGTCGGAACCGCCCCCGGTTTTGCCGCCCTTAAGCTGGAGACCCAGGCCTGAGGCGATCTCGCCGGCCCGGGTGAAAAGCTCCGAGGAGGCCTTCGTCTTTTCCATGGGGGGAGTCAGGCTCTCGAAAACGGCCTTGACCCTTGCCCCGCGCAGTGCGGGCTTCATGTTCTTGAAGTAGGCGCGCATCCTTTCCTTGTCGGCGGTCTTCCAGAACCGGATGTCGAGGACGGCCCAGGCTTCTTCGGGAACGACGTTGGCCTTTTCGCCCCCCGCGATCCGGCCGACGTTGACCGTGGTTTCCCCGGTCCTGAGCTTCTTGAGGCGGCCGATCTGGGTCACCATCTCCTCGATGGCGTTGATGCCTTTTTCCGGCGTTCCGGCGTGGGCGGCCTTGCCCCGCGCCTCGAGCCTGACGACAATACGGCCTTTCCTCTCCAGCTTCAACGCCCCGCCCGGGAGCGCCGGCTCCAGGCAGAGAACGAGCGTAGACTTCCTGGCCAGGTCCTTGATGAGGGCGTAGGCGGCGTCGTGGCCCGTCTCTTCGGCCGAATTGATGAAGATCGCGATCTTTTTTTGCGGCGTGATATTCAGATGGTGAAGGGTGCACAGAGCGAAAACGGTCATGACGACCCCGGCCTTCATGTCCAGGGCCCCCGGGCCGAAGATCTTGTCGCCGGAGATATAGAAAGGCATCTTGTCGATCTTGCCTACCGGCCAGATCGTGTCCAAATGGGTGAGGACGAGGATCTGTTCGGACTCCTTCTTCAACCTGCGCGGGGTATATTCGATCAAATGCAGGTCCCCAATATCCTTCTGGGGGAACCGGGTGAGCTTGGCCCCTGTCCTCTTGAACTCGTTGACGACGAAGGCCGAACAGACGTCCACGGCCGGCTTGTCGGAGGTTGGGGACTCCATGGCCACGACTTTCTTGAGCAGGTTGATCATCTCGCCTTGACGAGATTTGAAATAGCGGTTGAAATCCATTTTTGCCTCCGGGCCTTAGTTAGGGCTGCACCGTCAAATTATCACAAGTCCCCGGTTTATTCATCCGATTTTATCGGCCCGAATCACCGGGTTAGTTCCCGGCTGGGAAATCGGCCGCATCTCCGGCCAAGCTCACGCGATCTTGAAGACGGAGCTGAAGAAGCGGACGAGGCGGCCCAATAGGCGCTGGCGGAGCTTGATGGCGTTCGAACGGCAGACTTCGTGGCAGCACAGGCAATGAATGCACGGTTTTTTCAGGATCCGCGCCTTTCCGTCCTCCATGCGGACGGCGTCGGCTGGGCAGACCTTGAAACACTCCTGACAGCCGTTGCACTTGTCCGCCGCGACCTCCGGAAGCAGGATGAGCCGGCCGGAGACGAAGGCGTAAATGGCTGACGGCAGCTTCCTTTCCAGCAAGCCGACCGGAAACGCGGCCTTCCTGAAGCCGTCCACCCGGACATCTTGAAACCTTTCGCCCACGACATCGATGGAATCCAGGCGGGCCGTCCCCAGCCCCCTTTCGGCGGCATACCGCGTCGTCAGGATATCGTCGGGGCCGAATCCGATGATCGACTGGGCGACGGCGTCCACGGCGACGGCGTCCCTGCCGGCGAGGACAAGGCCGACGGTCCGGGCCGGGCCCCCGGAAGGGCCGAGGCCTTCCATGGCCGTGACCGCGTCCATGAGTGTCAGCACTGGGGGAAGACAGGAAAAAACGTCCACGAGCATCCGGCTGAAGACCTCGTTCCGGGGAAACCGGTTGTGATATTTCAAACGGAGGCCGCAGGGGATGACGCCGAACATGTTCTTCACGGCCCCGGTGAAGGCGGTGAAGGCGTGCGTTTTCAATTTCGCCAGATCGATGATGCCGTCGGCGTCCAGGGCCGCGGCCGATATGTGGACGCTTGGGATCGCCTGCCCCCCCGGGCAAAGGACTTCCCGGAAACCTTCGGATTTGAGGTTGATGAGCCGGACGCCCATCTCCCGGCACATCTCTCGATAGCCCGAGACGAGGTAGCCGTCCTCGCCTTCGAACTGGATATCGTCGCCCACGGTGACGTCCATGTTCAGGTCCTTGAGGAGGCGAACGACTTCCCGGGTGAAAAGGGGATGGGTGACGATGGCCCGCTCCGGCGCCGAGCCGGGGGAGAGGTGATTGATCTTGACGAAGACCTTGCTCCCCGGCTTCAGGACGCTTTCGATCCCGCCGATAAGGTCCAGCGCGGTTACGATCGACGAAGAAAGCTCCCGGCTTTCATAGCCGGGGCACCTGACGACGGAAACGCGCGATCTCATTGCCGGGATTATTATAGCCTCAAAACCGCCGATCGCATAATTCAATGTCCTAACCATCGGTTGATTTCCCCTCCGATTTCCCATACATTAAAGGGCATAGGTTCCGGCAGGATGAAGATTCTGAAACGATGTGTTCTCTGGGTGACGGCCGCCGCGCTCGTCCTGCTTCTCTTTCATTCCTTCGCCCCGGCCGAGGTCTTTTATCCCTGGAAGGACGTCTACATCGGGGCCTTGGAAGCGGCGGGTTGGCCGGGGATCGTTATCGCCCCGAACCGGGAGAGCGCGTTCGGTTTCGCCCTCAAGGTCGAGAAGGACGGCAAAGTGGCGGAACCCGGCGATTTCTTCGACCTCGTTTCCGAAGTTGGGCCGAACTCGCCCGACGGCCAATACGCCCGAATGAAATTCGACTTGAGTTTACCTTTCAAACTGGGAAAGGACACGCCCATCCGGATCAAGCCTTCTTCGCGGTCGGACACCTTGACCCTGGAGTGGTCCCGTCAGGACGAAAAGACCGTCGTCGGCAGGATTCGATGCCCCGAAGGCATCAAGGTCTTCCTCGTTTTCTACTCGCCCTGGGATGTTCCGTCGATCTACCACCTTCAGGCCGACGGCTACGTCCAGGGCCAAAGCGGAGAGAGCCGAAAGCAGAATTTCCTCCTGTGGACGGACAGGCCGTCCGAAGCGGCGCCGGCCGCAGCCCGCACTCTCGAACTCAGGTTTTCCACGGAGGACGAACGCAACCTCTATTTCGTGGCCGGGGTCGGCGAGGACGCGCGACTGACGAAGAACCACATCTACCGCTACAAGAACTCGAAGACCATTGATTCCATCCTCGAGGAAGAGGCGGCCGGCTACAGGAAAAAACGGGTGGCCGTCGACGGGCTCTACGCCGGCGTCCCGGAAGCGATCACCAACAACCTGTTCTGGACGGTCCTTTATCAGCCCGGTCCGCACCGGCTCTACACCCCCGCCGGGCGGCGCTGGATCTTCCCCCGGCCAGACGGAACTCCCGACCACTGGACGATCTTCGAATGGGATTCGTTCTTCAACGCCCTCGAGCTTGCCGTCGAAAGCTCAAAGCACGCCGTGGACGCGGTCAAGGCGGTTCTCGAAACCCAATATCCGAACGGGAACATTCCCAACTGGCGGAGCCGCTTCGGAGGGACGCCGGACCGCTCCCAGCCCCCCGTCGGCGCCTATGTCGTCCTTAAGCTCTTCCAACGCGTCGGCGACATGGACCTTCTGAAACATGCCTATCCCTATCTCGAGAAGTGGCATTCCTTTTGGACCGCCAAGAGATCCAATGGCCAAGCCCGCCGCGACGGGAACGGCGACGGCCTCCTGGAATGGGGATCGGACGTCGAGCTCCTGGCGAAGAACATCCCGCCCTGGGAGGAGAAAGCGCCGCCCAAACAGAGGGCCATGTGGGAGTCCGGACAGGATGATCTGCCCAACTGGGAGGATGCCGCTTACAGCGAAGAGACGGGCACGATGAAGATGAACTGCTTGGACCTCAACTGCCTATACGCCCTCGACTCCTGGTGCCTGTCGCAGATCGCGGACATGCTGACCCAGGATGAAGACTCGCGCCTGTACCTCGACGAGTACGAGAAGATGAAATCCCTGGTCAACGCCAAGCTCTGGAACGAGCGTGAGGGTTTCTACTTTGACCGCCACTGGGATGGACGTTTCTCCACTAGGGCGGCGGCCTCGAATTTCTTCCCGCTCATCGCCCGCATCCCCGACGAGAGACGGGCCCTCCGCGTCCTGAAACATCTCATCGACCCGAAGAAATTCTGGGGCGAATTCGTCATCCCTACGATCGCCAGGGACGACCCCGCGTACAAAGATCAGCAATACTGGCGCGGCACGATCTGGCCGCCGACGAACTACCTCGTCTACCAGGGATTGAAGGCCTACGGCTTCGACGCCGTGGCCGGGGACTTCGCAAGAAAGAGCTCGGAGCTCTTTCTCCGAAGCTGGAAGAACTTCCAGCTCTGCCCGGAGAACTTCGACTCCCGGACCGGAGAGGCGGGCGGCCAGCGGTACCAGAGCTGGGGCCCGCTTTTCGCCTTGGTTGCCCTGGAGGAGTACCTGGATTTCACACCGTGGGAGGGTTTCCGGTTCGGCATGATCGCTCCCGAGGACAGCGGGACCCTGTCGCGGGTGGCCATCCAGGGCCGCCACTACGAAGTAGAGGTCTCCCGGAAGAGGACCGCGCTCCTGGAGGAAGGAAGGGACCTCATCCGGGCCGACGGGGGAGCTGTCTTCCGCCATTTCCTCTACAACGAGAGCGAGGTATCGTTCGAGATCAAATCCCTGGGCGACCGCGAGGTCAAGATCTGGTTCCTGAAAAAGGGCAAATACCAGCTCCTCATCGACAACCGCGAGGTCAAGATCTTCACGGGAAAGTCCGTGGCCTTTGACGTCCCGGCCGGGGATCACTCGGTCCTCATCCTGCTCGTCGAAGAAAAGGACTGAAATGATAATGGGAGGGACCATCACATGAGCCGATATTCAAGGCGCGAATTCATCAAGACCGGAGTAAGCCTCGGCGCCGCGTCGATTGTTTCTGGGAAAACGAACGCGGCCTCCGCCCGAATCCCCCGGGTTTGGCCGCCCGTAACGACGGGGAGCATGCGTGTCGTTTCCAGCGGCAACGGGATCCGGGCCACGGAGAAGGCGATGGCGCTGTTGAAGACGGGCGCCGATCCTCTTGACGCCGTCATCGCCGGCGTCAATATCGTCGAGGACGATCCGGACGACACGTCGGTGGGCTACGGCGGGCTCCCCAACGAGGATGGCGTCGTCGAGCTTGACGCCTCGGTCATGTATGGACCAACCCACGATGCCGGGGCGGTGGCCTCCCTCAGGAACATCAGAAACCCTTCCAAAGTGGCCAAGCTGGTCATGGAGCGGAGCGACCACGTGCTCCTCGTCGGGGAAGGAGCTCTCCGGTTCGCCAAGTCCCATGGTTTCAAGGAAGAGGACCTGCTCACCGAGAAGGCCCGCGATATCTGGCTCCGCTGGAAGGAGAACCTCTCGGACAAGGACAACTGGTTCCCTCCCGCTTCCGACAAGATGACCGCCGAACTCCGGCCTTTCCTATTTACTTACGGAACGATTAACTGCATCGCCATCAACGAGAGGGGAGACCTGGCCGGGGTCACGACGACGAGCGGGCTGTCCTTCAAGATCGCGGGGCGCGTCGGAGACTCGCCCATCATCGGGGCAGGACTCTATGTGGATAACGAGATCGGCGCTGCCGGATCGACGGGTCGCGGTGAGGCCAATATCCTTAATCTTGGCAGCTATTCGGTCGTGGATTTCATGGGACAAGGCTTTTCGCCGGAAGAGGCCTGCCTGAAGACGCTGGAAAGGATCGCCGTCAAAACGAAGCTCGAACCGCGCCTGTTGACCGAGGACGGCAGGCCTTCGTTCGGACTCAATTTCTACGCCATCAACAAGAAAGGCGAATACGGGTCGGCCTGTATATGGAGCGGGGGCAAGTATGCCGTGCACGACGGCGCCGAGAACAGGCTCCGCGACAGCGCTTATCTCTATAAGGGGAAAAAATAGTCGGTTATTTCACTTTCTTGACATCGATCCGCGGCCGGGAATAATATCATTCCGCGATGAGCCAGATGGATCCCGGGCTTGAGGGGCGGGAGCGTCGTGTCGAGCAATAAAGCAAATCTTGAGGAGGTCTGACATGAGGTCTACGAGGTGGAGTCGGAGGGCGTTCCTACGGATGGCCGGGGGTTTTGTGCCGGCCGCGTACGCGGCCAAAGCCGGCGGCCTCGACGGCGTACTGGCCGCTTCGCAGTCGGTCGCGGACCGGACGCCCGAGGAGGTCGCCAAGGACGAATTCTACTGGCGGGAGATCCAACTGGCCTTCAAGCTGGACCGGAGCCTGATCAACCTGAACAACGGTTTCACCGCCCCGTGCCCCCGGGTCGTGCTCGAATCGGTCTGGCGCTACATGGACATGATCAACATGCTGCCCGTTCATTACCAGGGCCAGGTCGCCAACAACATCCAGACGATCCGCCGACGGATGGCGGCGGAGTTCGGATGCGAGCCCGAGGAGTTGGCGCTTACCCGCGGCGCCAGCGAATCCCTGCAGATCGCCCAGAACGGGATCGACCTTAAGGCCGGCGATGAGGTGATCACGACGGAGCAGGACTATCCCCGCATGCTGACGACTTGGGACCAGCGCATGCGGCGCGAGGGGATCAAGGTGACGCGCCTCCAGTTCCCCGTGCCGACGACGCAGGATGATCTTTACAGGCGGTTCGAGAACGCCATCACGCCGAAAACGAAGGTCTTCCATTTCTGCCACATCACCAATCTGACGGCCCAGATGTTCCCGGTGCAGCGGCTCTCCCGGCTGGCCCGCTCGAAGGGGATCGTCACGATCGTCGACGGTGCGCACGCGTTGGGACAGTTCCCGTTCAAGTTGCGGGACCTCGAGTGCGACGCCTACGGCGTCAGCCTGCACAAGTGGCTGCTGGCGCCGATCGGCAACGGCTGTTTGTACGTGCGCCGGGAGATGATCCCGCGGTTTTGGCCCCTCCAGGCGGCGCCTGAACAGCAGGACAACGATATCCGCAAGTTCGAGGCCATCGGGACGCACCCGTGGGCCATCCGGGCGGCGCTCGGCGAAGCGCTGGCGTTCCATCAGGCCATCGGGGGCGAGCGCAAGGCGGCGCGGCTGCGCTACCTGACGCTGCGCTGGGCGAACGCCCTCAAGGTCCATCCGCGCATCAAGATCCTGTCAAACCTCGGCGAGCCCGCGGAAACGTGGGGGGTCGCGGCGGTCAACATCGAGGGGACCGACGTCAGGGACCTCGCCCGGTTCCTGATGGACCAGTATCGGATCGTCGCGGTCCCGCTCGTCGGGGGAGCCCCGCCCAACCAGGTCTTCGATTATCAGGCCCTCAGGGTATCGCCGAACGTCTACACGACGATCGAGGAGATCGACACGTTCGTGGAGGCCATGGAAGCCGCCCTCAAGAACGACGTTCCTTCCACGGATCCCGAGGCCGGCGGCGGCATGGAGGAACCCATCGTTTAGGCGAAGAGGTTTGAGAAAGGGGAGGATTCCTATGAAGAATCTGGTACCTTTGGCCGTTGTGGCACTTGCCTTGGCCCTCATCGCGGGCGGGACCGTGGCCTATGCCCAGGGCACTTTTAAAATCCCGTTCAAGTTCGAAGCAGGCGGCAAAAAGTTCCCGCCGGGCGAATACCGGGTGGACCAGAAGGAAGAAGGGCCGATCACCCTTCGGCAGGAATCGACCGGCAAGAAAGTCCAAATCCCCTTCATCATGAAGCTGGCGCAACCAAAACCGCCCATCGAGGAGCCCCAGCTTGTCTTCGATATGGTGGGGAACTTCGAGCCGTCGTATACGGAATACGTAACAGACTACCTGCTGGCGGAAGTATGGCTGCCCGGGCAGGACGGCCTCCAGGTGCACACCTTGAAGGGAGCCCACCAGAACCAGACCGTCAAGGGGGAGACGGCGAAAAAATAGGCTGGGATTATCGTTCTTCCAGAATGATGACGGCGTATCCGTCGGCGAAGAGGCGTTGGGCCAATTTGCGGGCGGCGTCGCCGTCGGAAGCTTTGATCCGGACCCGGCAATAGACTTGGGTCGATGTCTTGAAGAGGGCGATATAGACTCCTTCATAATTCCCTTTGAGCTTGCGGGCGAGGTTCGAAGCGTTGTCTTTGGAAATGAAGGACCCTGCCTGGACGGACCAGCCCCGGCTCACCGGCGCCGACGAGATGTCCCTGAGGACTTCGAGCCTGACCGGAACGGTCCCCGGGCCGATCATCCCGAGGACCCTGGCCGCCGCGTAGGACAGGTCGATGATCCGATCGCCTACGAACGGGCCGCGGTCGTTGATGCGAACCGTGGCCGTCCGGCCGTTGTCGAGGTTGGTCACCATGACATACGTTCCGAAGGGGAGCGTCCGGTGGGCCGCGGTCATGTCGTACATGTCGTAGATCTCTTTGTTCGACGTGGGCCTTCCATGGAAGTCGGGCCCGTACCATGATGCCACGCCGGTTTCGACGCCGCCTCGGGAGTGATACGGAGCGCGGGCGCATGAAGAGAGGACGCCTAAAAGGGCCAGGACGACGGGAAGTTTCTTAAGCATCTTTCAAGGCCATGATGCCAAAGACCGGCAACAAAATCAACAAAGCGTCAAGTTGTTTTGTCGAATGACCACAAGGCCGTAGGCTCAGAGGGCGCCGGCAAAAACGGGCCGACGCTTGTCCTGGCGCCCTTCACATGCACGTCAGGAGTTTCTTTTTTAGGAACGCGAAGGTCTTCTTGGGATCGGAGCAGACCATGAAGACCTTAAGGTCCTCCGGAGTGATGGCCTCGGCCTTCACCAGCGCGTCAAAATCGACGATCTTCTTCCAGTAGTCCTCGCCGTAGAGGACGAGGGTCATCTCCTTCTTGGAAATCTTGCTCGTCTGGAGGAGGGTAACGATCTCGAAGAACTCGTCGAGCGTGCCGAATCCGCCGGGAAAGGCCACGACGGCCTTGGCCTTGTAGACAAGCCAGAACTTCCTCATAAAAAAATAATGGAAGGCGAACGACAGCTCCGGAGTGATGTAGGGATTAAGGTCCTGAGGCTGGGGCAGGGAAATGTTCATACCGATGGACTTGCCGCCGGCCCGCTGGGCGCCCCGGTTGGCCGCTTCCATGATGCCCGGACCGCCGCCCGTGCAGACGACAAAGTTCTTGCCCTTGGGCTTGAGCGGGATGGCCCATTTTGCCAGAAGGTAGGCCAGCTCCTCGGCCTCCCAGTAATATTTTGTAAAGACGGTGTCTGCATGGCTCGGATTGGCCCGGGCCGAGCCGAGAAAGAGGACCGTGCTGTTGACCTTGGCCTTGTCCAGCCGGGCCATGGGCCCCAGGTACTCGCTCAGGATCCGGAGGGTGCGGCCTTCAAGCGAGTCCAGGAACTCGATGTCCTTGTAGGGGGATTCGGGCTGTTCGAGTTTGGTCATGGAACCTCTTTTCGTCAATTTTGATTCTAACATGATACCTCGCCCCTCTCAAGGCCCGCCCAAAATTGCCGATAGGATTCTTTCTCAAGGCCCGGCCGGTTTTTGACTTCGCCCCGGCCGTATGTTATCAATAATGGCTGAAAAGGAAGGTGGACCAATGAACCCGGCGCTCAAGAACCTGGCCGCGATGGAGTACCCCGGAAGGGTCATCATCCTGGGACAGAGTCAGGCCGGGAAAATCGTCGTCGTCTATGTAATCACCGGCCGCTCGCCGTCGAGCCAGGCGCGAAAGCTCGAATGGAGCGAGGACGGCGTCTGGGTCCGTCCCACGGACGAAGAAACCCTCAAGAGGGGTCCTATCGACCTCCTTGTCTACCCGGCCATGCTCTATTTTCCCGGCGGGGTCGCCGTATCGAACGGCAAGCAGACGGCCGACGTCGGGCGGGCGCTGGGGAATGCCTCGAACCCTCTCTCGGTCCTTTCCGCCTCACTCAGGGCCTGGGAATACGAGCCGGATGCCCCCATCTTCACGCCTCGGATCAGCGGCTGCATCCTGCCGGGCCCGAAGGCCGCGCTGAATATCATCAAGAGGGGAACCGATGGCGCCGCGGTCCGTGATTCTTTCGAAATGACGCTCCTCCCCGGTAAGGGAAAGATGATCTCGACCTACGACGGCGTGAACAAAGACCCTTTGCGGTCGTTCGCAGGCGAGCCTCTGAACGTGAACATAGATGGCGCTGACTCCGCCCAGACGGCCGAGGCGGTCTATGAATCTCTGAAGCCGTCCGGCGCCGGTCCGGACTTCCGGGTTGCCGTGGCCTGCCTTTACGCCGACGACATCGCCGGAAACCGATACGAGGTTTCCATCATCAATCGCTGCGAAAGGACCTGAGGACCCATGGACAACAAGGAGAGGACTTCCAGGACCCAGTATTCGACCAAGGTCAAGGAGGATTTCCCCGACATCATAGACTTCGGAGAGACCCGTTTCATCAAGAAGACCGGTATGCGCTACGGCGAGAACCCCGGCTACCCGGCCGCTTTCTACCAGGAGGAAGGGGCTTCCGGCCCCAGCATGGCCACCCTCGAGCTTCTCCAGGAGGGGACGAAAGGCCTGAGCTATATCAACGTCGGCGACATGGACTTGGGACAGAGGCTGGTGAAGAAGCTCCACCAGGTCTTCGCGGGCAGGCCTACGTGCGTCATCATCAAGCATGAGATGCCGAGCGGTGTGGCCTTGGGGGAAGGCGCCGTGGACACCTTCGAGAAGGCCTGGAAATGCGATCCGCTTTCGAACTTCGGCGGCGTCGATGTGTTCAACTACACGGTCACGGAGCCGCTGGCCCGCCTGCTTGTCGAAAGCCAGCGCAACATCGAGGTCGTCTATGCCCCCGAATTCGGGCCCGGGGCGCTGGAGGTCCTGGCGACCCGCAACGTCCTCAGGGTCGTCAAGATGGGCGCCCCGCCCGGCGTTCCGGCCGAAGACAACGGCCTCGAGTTCAAGCGGGTGGCCGGCGGGATGCTCGTCCAGAAGAGGTTCGACTCGAAGATCGTCTCCCCGGAATCTGTGGACGCCGTGTCCGCGCGGAAGCCGACGGCAGAAGAGGTCCGGGCGGCCCTTTTCAACTGGACCGTGGCCTGCTTCACCAGGTCGAACGCCGTCATCATCGGCAAGTCCGACAAGACCCACGGGATCGGGTCCGGCCAGCGGAGCCGGATCGACTCGGCCGGGGACGCCATCCGCCTCTCGCGGCGCGGCTACGGCCCCGAAGGCTGCGTCCTGGCCTCTGACGCCTTTATGCCCTTCCCGGACGTCGTTGAGCTCGCCGCGAAGCACGGCATCACGGCCATCATCTTCCCTTTGGGATCGATCAGGGACCAGGAGGTCATCGCCAGGGCCGACGAGCTCGGTCTGGCCATGATCGTGACCCGGAGCCCCGGAGAAGTGGATTGCGAGCGCTGCTTCCTGCACAGATAGCAGGCCCTCGGAACAGAACGCGGATCGCGTGCGAATATGGGACTTAAGGAATACCGGGCCAAGAGGAATTTCGCGAAGACCTCCGAACCTCCGGAGACCGGAAAGAAGAGAACGGACGGGGGCCTGATCTACGTCATCCAGAAGCATGACGCTTCCCGTCTCCACTATGACCTGAGGCTCGAGGAGAACGGCGTCCTGACGAGCTGGGCCGTTCCCAAGACCCCTCCCTTGAAGGAAGGCGAGAAAAGGCTTGCGGTCCGGACCGAAGACCATCCCATCGACTACGCCGGATTCGAAGGGGCCATCCCTGAGGGCGAATACGGAGCGGGCACGGTCGAGATCTGGGACAATGGCACGTACGAGCCGGTCGAGATGACCGCGGAGAAGAAGATCGTTAATATTCACGGCGGGAAGCTTGATGGCCGATACGCCCTCATCAAACTCAAACCACGGGGAAAAGAGAAGAACGTCAACTGGCTTTTTTTCAAGACTAAGTAAGTAGGAATCTGAACCATGTATCTTTCTCTCGTCTGGCACTTCCATCAGCCCATCTACAAGGACGCGTCGAGCGGAGAATACGTCCTGCCTTGGGTGAACTTCCACGCCACCAAGAGCTATTATCAAATGGGAGAGCTCGTCCGGGAGACGGGGTTCCCCTGCGCCTTCAATTTCGTCCCCTGCCTCCTCGAACAGCTCGTGGAATACGCGGCCGGCACGGCAAAGGACCCGTTCCAAAGAGCGCTGGAGAAGGACCCCGGGGCCCTTTCTTTTACGGACATCGACCTCCTCCGCAAGATCGTCCCGGACGAGAGCGATCCCGCGCGCGTTCAGGCGGAAGCCCTCCAGGCCATGTTCTCGCCCCTTCAAGAAGCCGGCGAAGACAGGGCCGGGCTCCTGGCCCTTCAAAAAGAAATCCATAGGGACCTCATCCCTCTTTTCAAGAGACTCAAGAAAAACGGCCTCGTCGAACTCTTCACATCGCCCTACTATCATCCGCTCCTGCCGCTCGTTTTTGACAGCCATTGCCCGACGGATGAGAAACTGCCCGCGAGGCGCTTCCGGCGCCCGGAGGACGGAAGGACCCAGCTCAAGAAGGGGCGGGACTATTTCCGGAAGATTTTCGGCTTCGATCCCGACGGGCTCTGGCCCTCGGAAGGAGGGATCAGCCGGGAGGTGGCCGTGGCCGTCGCCGAGGCGGGTTTCAGCTTCGCCCTCACGGACGAGAACGTCCTCTGGAAAAGCCTGAAGGAGCCTTACGACCGCAAGAAGCTTTATCGGCCGTACGCGGCCGAAGGCTTTTCCCTTTTCTTCAGGGACCGGGAGCTGTCCGACCTCCTGAGCTTCGAGTATAAGAAATGGCCCGCCACGGAAGCGGTCTCGGATTTCCTCCGCCGGCTCGAGGACAGGCGCGAGACATCTCCCGAGGATTCCATCTGCGTTGTCATCCTGGACGGCGAGAACCCCTGGGAGTTCTATCCCGGGAACGGCGTACCTTTCCTCAGGGAGTTCTTCGCCCGCCTCCTCAAGGCCGATGGGACGACACCCGTTTTCCCCGGCGAATACCTGAAAAACCACGCTCCCGCCCAGGAGCTCACCCTGGTCCCCGGCACATGGCTGGGGGATTTCTCGAAGTGGGTCGGCGACCCCGCCAAGAACAAGGCCTGGGACGAACTCGCCGAGGTCCGGGACCGATGCGGACCCAGTGAAGAGATCTATATCGCCGAAGGTTCGGACTGGTTCTGGTGGTACGGCGAACCCGGCAAGGGGGAGTTCGACGTCCTCTTCAAGGGCTATCTGCGTGAGGCCTTACGGAAAGCCGGGGCCGGGAGGCGCCCATGAATCCGCTCCGGTTCCTTTTTGCCGTCCACTGCCACCAGCCCGTGGGGAACTTCGGCCACGTTTTCGACAAGGCGTTCGACGACTGCTACGAACCTTTTCTGAACACGGTCGCGCGGCACCCGGCATTCAAGTTCGCCCTCCATTTCTCGGGCCCTCTCTGGGAGCACATGGAGAAACGCCGGAAGGAGTGCGGAGCGCTGATCAAAGAGCTGGCCGGGCGAGGCCAGGTCGAGCTCCTCGGCGGCGGCTTTTACGAACCGATCCTCTGTGTCATCCCCGAGGAGGACAGGATCGGCCAGGTCCGGATGATGAACCGCTACATCGAAGAGAACTTCGGCGTCACGCCGAAGGGCGCCTGGCTGACCGAAAGGGTCTGGGAGCCCCACCTCCCGAAGTCCCTTTCCCGGGCCGGCATCGAATATACGCTCCTCGACGAGGAACACTTCCATTACGCGGGAGTCGGGGACATCCACACGTCCTATGCCACCGAGGACGAAGGATATCTCCTGAGGGTCTTTCCCATCGACAAGAAGCTCCGCTACCTCATTCCGTTCAGGCCTCTCGGCGAGATCGAAGCCTATTTAGAAGACATCCGCGAAAGGGGCGGGATCGCCGTCCTCGGCGATGACGGCGAGAAATTCGGACTCTGGCCGGGCACGAAGTCCTGGGTCTATGAGGAGGGCTGGCTCGAGAATTTCCTCAGGTTTATTGAAGAGAAAGAGGTCCGGACCATGACCTTCTCGGAGTACGCCGCCGCGGAGCCGCCGGGCGGAAAGGTCTACCTGCCGCCCGCGTCCTATGAAGAGATGATGGAGTGGGTCCTGGAACCTGCCGACCTCAGGACGTTCAAGAAGCTCAAAAAGGGGAGCCCGGACGAGGCGAGGCGCTTCCTCAGGGGGGGCTTTTTCAGGGACTTCTTCCTGAAATATCCGGAATCGAACCATCTCCATAAACGGATGCTACTCACCTCAAAAAAGGTCCGCGCCTCCGGAAGCGAATCCGCCGCAACAGAGCTTTACAAAGCGCAGGGCAACGACCCGTTCTGGCACGGCGTCTTCGGCGGGTTATATTTGCCCCACCTCCGGGAAACGGCCTACCGGCATCTCATCGAAGCCGAAAAAAGGATGCCGGCGGAGACGGGTTGGCGCATGGAGGATTATGATCAGGACGGGCGCACGGAGGGCATTCACTTCGGGGACCGCTTCAACCTTATCGTCAAGCCCTCCTTCGGAGGAGGGATCGTCGAGATCGATTATAAGCCCCTTTCGCGAAACCTCTCGGACGTGCTTTCCCGGCGGCCTGAGGCCTACCACAAGGCGCCGGAAGAGGGGAGCGGCGAGGGCAAGAGCATTCATGAGCTGCGGAAGAAACTTCCCGAGGGGGCCGAAGACCTTCTTCGTTACGACTGGCACCCGCGCTATTCCTGCCTCGACCACTTCCTTCACCCGGCGACCCGTCCTGAGGATTTCCGGCGCGTCGATTTCGGCGAGCAAGGAGATTTCATCAACCGGGAATACTCTTATGTCGTCGAGGGTCCGTCGCTCCGGATGGAAAGGGACGGAAGCGTCTGGGCCGAGGGGAAAAAGCGCTCCATCACCGTCCGCAAGCGGATCACCCCGAGCCCCGGTGTCATCACCGTCGAATACGAGGTGGAGAACAGGGAAGGGGAGCCGGTCTCACTCGTTTTCGCCCCGGAGTGGAATCTTTACGCATCCGAGGGGGATCTCGTCGTCTCCGGGCGCGAAGCGAAACTTCTCGAGGAAAACCTGTCCCTCCAGGCGCCGGGCGCCGAAGAACTCTGGACTTTCCCGCTCAGGACGCTTTCCCAGTCAGAGGAGGGATATGATATAATCCACCAAGGATTCTGTCTCCTTCCGGTCTGGAGGGTCCATCTCTCCGGAAAAGGAAGATCTCAAATGGCCATCGCGTTGGCGGAGAAAAATGCCCAATAAATTTTTCACCCTGGTCCTGCACAGTCACATTCCCTATGTCCTCGCCCACGGCAGCTGGCCGCACGGGATGGATTGGCTCTTCGAGGCGGCCGCGGAAAGCTATCTTCCCCTTCTCGACGTCTTCCGCCGGCTCCGGGACGAGGGGGTCCCCCCCCGGGTCAGCATCGGCTTCACGCCCGTCCTCGCGGACCAGCTCAAGGATAAATCGTTCAAGGCGGGGTTCGGGGAATATCTCGACATGAAAACCGCGATCGCCGCGAAGGACGGGGCCGATTTCGAAAGGACCGGGGACAAGGCACTTCTTCCCCTGACGGTCTTCTGGCAAAAATGGTATGAAAAGCTGGCGATGGATTTTCACGAGACCTTTCACGAAGACATCCTCGACGGCTTCCGCGACCTCCAGGACCAGGGCCAGATCGAGGTCCTGACCTCGGCCGCGACCCATGGCTACTTCCCGCTGCTTTCGCGGGACGAAACCATCCGCCACCAGGTCCGGCAGGGCCGCCACACATACCGGCAGCACTTCGGCCGCGACCCCAAAGGGTTCTGGATCCCCGAGTGCGCCTACCGTCCAGCCTACACCTGGAAACCGCCGCTGGGGAGCAAAGAGCCCTATCCCAGGCTAGGAGTGGACGAGATCCTTGGAGCCGAGGGCATCGGTTACTTCTTCGTCGACACCCACCTGCTCAAAGGCGGCGAAGCCAAAGGGGTTTACACCGACCGGTTCCCCGGGCTCAAGCTCCTCTGGGAGAAGTTCCAAGGCCAGTATCGGCCTGCCGAGGAATCTTCCCGCGATCCTTACACGGCCCACCTCGCTTACCCCTCAAATACCCCATTCCTGGTCAGGGACGAGGTCTCGGGGTCCCAGGTCTGGAGCCGAGACATGGGATATCCCGGTGATGGATGGTATCTCGAATTCCACAAAAAACATTTCCCCGGGGGGAACCGTTACTGGCGGATCACATCGAGCGGCGCCGGCCTGGGCGACAAGGCCCCTTACGATCCGAAAAAGACGCGGGATCAACTGGCGGGGCACGCGGCTCACTTTGTCTCGGTCCTCGAGAACATCCTCAAGGAACGGGAGAACGGGACCATCGTCGCTCTCTACGACACCGAACTTTTAGGCCACTGGTGGTTCGAAGGGCCGGAGTGGCTCTACCTGGTCCTGAAGGGTCTCAGCCGAAGCGAGGTCCGCCCCATGACGGGCTCGGCCGCGCTCGAAGCGCTTCCTCCGCGGACGATCGTCTCCCTGCCGGAAGGGTCCTGGGGACAAGGTGGCTTCCACTGGATCTGGCTCAATGAGGACACGTCCTGGATCTGGGAGAAGATCTACCGGATCGAGGACGAGGCCGCGAAGCTCGTATCCCGAAAAGACCTGGACCCGCGGGTTTGGAGGCAGTTCATCAGGGAAAAGTTCCTCCTGGAGAGTTCGGACTGGCCGTTCCTCATCTCGACCGGGACGGCCCGTGACTACGGCCAGAAAAGGGCCGCCGAGCATTTCGACCGGGCCGCGAGGCTGGCCGGCTGGCTCGAGCCGGGCCGCAATCTGTCCGTACAAGAGGGAGAGTTCCTGAAGACCTATGAGACGGAAGACAGCCTGTTCAAGGAGGTCGTGACACCCGATGGACGCGTTATCTGAGCGGACCCTGGTCATGGTCCTCTGCGGCGGCAAAGGGGAGAGGCTCTATCCGTTGACCAAGGACAGGGCCAAGCCGTCCGTCCCGTTCCTCGGCGCCTACCGGATCATCGATTTCAGCCTCTCGAACGCCCTCAATTCCGGTCTGCGCCGGATCGCCCTGCTCAACCAGTACAAGTCCCTGTCCCTCGAGCGCCATATCCAGCGCGGTTGGAACATCTTTCACTCCGAAAGCGGCGACTACATCATCTCGCTCCCGGCCCAGGGGCGGGTGAGCGATCATTGGTACGAAGGCACGGCCGACGCCGTTTTCCAGAACATCTACACCATCCAGCAGGAGAACCCGGAGGCGGTGCTGGTCCTCTCCGGCGACCACATCTACCGGGCCGATTATGGGAAAGTCCTCAATTTCTACACCGGCAGGAACGCCGACGCCGTCGTCATGGCCAAGGTCGTCCCGGCCGCGGACACATCCCGTTTCGGCGTCATGCAGGTCGACAGGGAAAGCCGGATCATCGATTTTCTGGAGAAGCCCAAGAAGCCGCCCGTCCTTCCCTGGGACCCGGAGAAGGCGCTGATCTCCATGGGTGTCTACGTGTTCAAGACGCCCGTCCTAATCAAGGCCCTGATCAAGGACGCCCGGAACGCGGCAAGCTCTCATGATTTCGGGAAGGATGTTCTTCCCAAACTCGTCAACGAACTTGCCATCTTCGCGTATGTCTTCGACGATTACTGGGAGGACATCGGCACCATTGACGCCTACTGGCGCGCCAACATGGACTTCCTTTCGCCGGCCCCGCCGGTCCAGCTCAAGGACCCCTCCTGGCCCGTCCGAAGCTACAAGCCCCAGTACCCTCCGGCTTTCATCGAGAACGGGGACATCCGGAGGTCCATCCTGAGCTCCGGCTGCTCGATCACGGGGAGCAAGATCCGCAACTCGATCCTTTCGCCGGGCGTCCGGGTGCTCGAAGGCGCCGAGGTCGAGGACTCCATCCTCTTCGAGGATGTCGAGATCGGAAAGGGGGCCAGGCTCCGGAAGGTCATCATCGACAAGCGGGCCATGATCCCGGAAGGCTTCGCCATCGGCTTCTCGGATGAGGAAGACGCCAGGAACTTCAAGATCAGCAAGGAAGGCGTGCGCGTCATCCCCAAGAACTGGAAGCCGGCATGATCGAGAAATACAGCTTCTACTTCACCGAAGTCCAGAAAGAAACCCCCCGCCAGCTCATGCTGCTCTCCATCATTTCCCAGGGGTTCGTCCAGCCTTTCTCCATGGAGGACAACCTCCTGGTCCTGCTGACCGCCCTGACATCAGGCTCCGGAGTCGGTTTCAACCGGGCCATGCTCTTCCTCAAGGACGGCGACACCCTGCGCGGCGAGATGTGGCTCGGGCCGAGGTCGGCCCAGGAAGCACGGAACGTCTGGGAGGTCCTGTCGACCCCCGGCATCGGCTACGTCGAGGTCATCGAATACAACCGTTCCCTCATCAGCAAGAGCAAGGACACCTTGAGCCGGCGCATCCGGAACCTGCGCTATTCCTTGAGCGGGGGACCGCTCCTCATCCCCGCTCTCTCGGCCAGGGACAAGGACATTCTCCTGGTCAAGGACGCCGGGAACGAGCCCCTGGTGAACCCCAAGTTTCTGGAGATCATCGGGGTGGATGATTTCGTCTGCATTCCCCTGCTGGCCAGGAACGATGTCTTCGGAGAGATCATCCTGGACAACGCCTTCACCAAGGCCCCGATCGCCCCGCTGGACATCAAGCTGGCGGTCATCTGCGCTCTGATCGCCGGGAACTACGTCTATTCCGCCTCGCTCCACAAGAAGCTCGTCGAGGCGGAAAAGATGGCCGCCCTGGGCGAGATGGCGGTCTTCGTCACTCACCAGCTCAGAAATCCGCTCGTGACCATCGGCGGCTTCACGGAGCAACTCCTCCAGCCGGACCTCGACGAAGAGAAAAAGAACCGCAACCTGCGCATCATCCGGGACGAAACGAAGAGGCTGGAGGACGTCGTCTACCAGATCGCCCACTTCCTCAAGGTCACTCTCAAAGAGCCGGTCGCCTTCGACGTCCGGCCCATCCTCGAATCGGTGATCGAGAGCCCGGAAATCAAGATCAAGGTGCAAAGCCGCGGCGTCCGGCTGAACGTCCGGATCGCCAAGTGCCCGCCCCAGGTCCTCTGCGACCCGACCTATGTCGGGGAGGTCTTCCGCAATGTCCTGGAAAACGCCATCGAAGCCACTCCCGCGGAAGGAAAAATATCGGTCCTGGCCTATGCCAAGAACGAAAGGGTCTTCGTCCTCAGCGTCAAGGACACGGGCGGAGGGATCTCTGAAGTTGACAAAGCGAAGCTTTTCACGCCCTTCTTCACGACGAAAGAGAAGGGGATGGGCCTGGGGTTGCCCTTCGTCAAGCGGGTCATGGATGCCTGTGGCGGCAAGATCGAAGTCGAGAGCCGGGGAGGCAAAGGGACCCGGTTCCGCCTATTATTCCAATGCCAGGAAAGGAGCACCCCCCAATGAAAAAGATACTCCTCGTGGAAGACGAGCAGCCGCTCTGCCTCCTCTACGAAGAAGAACTGTCCGCCGAGGGCTACGAAGTGACGTCCGTCCACGATGCGGATTCGGCCCTGGACGCGCTCAATAACAAGACGTTCGATCTGATCATCACCGACATCCGCATGCCGGGGAAGGACGGTGTCGAGCTCATCGCCCAAATCATGGGTCTGAGGAAGGACGTCCCGATCATCATCAACACCGCCTATCAGAGCTACAAGGAGGACTTCATGACGTGGGCCGCCGACGCTTACGTGGTCAAGTCCTCGTCTCTCACCGAGCTCAAGGCCAAGGTCCGCGAACTGGTCAAGGGCTAGGATGTCCGAGCTGAGAAAGGACCTGGTCAGCGGAAGGTGGGTGATCATCGCCACAGAGCGGAGCAAGCGGCCTGACGATTTCCGGCCGGCTTCTCCGGAGAAGAAAGAAGGCGGGTCCGGATTCTGCCCGTTCTGCATGGGGAACGAATCGAAGACGCCGCCGGAGGTCTTCGCCCTGCGCGAGAGCGGAACACCCCCCGACGGGCCGGGCTGGCGGGTCCGGGTCGTGACGAATAAGTTCCCCGCCCTGAGCCCGGGCGCCGCGCCGCCAAAGTCGGCCAAGGGCGTCTTCCAATGGATGCCCGGGGTCGGCGTCCATGAGGTCATCATCGAGAACCCGGACCACGATAAAGAGTTGAGCGATCTCGACACGATCCACATCCGCGATGTCCTCCGGGTCTACCGGCAGAGGATCAAAGCCATCGAGGAAGAGCTCCACTACCAGTATGTCCAGGTCTTCAAGAACAAGGGAAAGGAGGCCGGGGCCTCGCTCGGCCATCCTCACTCGCAGATCCTGGCCACCCCCATCGTTCCCAAGAGGGTGAAAGAAGAGGTCTATGGCTCGGAAAGACTTTTCCGGACCCTCAAGGAATGCATCTTCTGCCGGACTCTTAGGGAGGAAACGACCCTCAGCGAACGCCTCGTCCTCCGGAACGATCGATTTTGCGTGATCGCGCCCTTCGCGTCCAGGTCCCCGTTCGAAATGGCGATCACCCCCCTCCGCCATTCCCCGTTCTTCACGTCCGCGGAGGATGAAGAGCTGGCCTCGCTGGCGGGTGTCTTGAAGACGGTCCTGACCAGGCTAAAAACGACGCTCTCCGACCCGCCCTTCAATCTCATCCTCCATCAAGCCCCGAACCCGACGGTCTCCCAAAAGGCCTGGCCGGGAATCGAGCAATACTTCCATTGGCATATGGAGGTCCTTCCCGTGCTGACCAAGGTCGCCGGTTTCGAATGGGGGACCGGGTTCTACATCAATCCCGTTCCGCCCGAGACCGCCGCGGGATACCTGAGGGAAGAAAATAAATAGACAGCTTTCCGAGGTAAGGAACGTTAAAGCTCGGCGAGCTTCCTGTAGAGGTTCATGTATTCCCCGGCGGACTTCTCCCAGGAGAAATCGCTGTCCATGGCGTTCCGGATAAGGATCTGCCAGTCATGCGGTCGCCCAAATGCGGCCAGCGCCTTCCTGACGGCCCCGACAAGGGCGTCCGGCGAGGCCTCCTCGAACTTGAATCCGTTACCCGTCGATGTTCCCGGATCGAACTCCCGGATGCTGTCGTCCAGCCCGCCCGTAGCCCTGACGACGGGGACCGTGCCGTAACGGAGGCTGTACATTTGGGTCAGGCCGCAGGGTTCATACCGGGAGGGGATCAGGAAGAGGTCGCTGCCGGCGTAGATCGTGTGGGCGATCTTTTCGTCAAATGCGATCTTGAGTCCGAGCTGGGTGGGAAAAACCTTCCGGGCTTCTAAAAGGCTGTCTTGGATCTTTGCTTCTCCGGTCCCTAGGATCATGAGCCGGACCCCGAGCGCGAAGAGGGAGGGGAGAGCGTCACACACGATGTCCAACCCTTTCTGGCCGGCCAAACGAGACACGATCCCGACGACGGGGGTTTCCACCCCTCCGGTGAGGCCGAACATCTTTAAAAGCTCCGCCTTGCAGACCCTTTTTCCGGTGAGGTCCGAAGCCTTGTAACGAGCGGGGAGGAGCGTATCCGTTGCGGGGTTCCAGGCCGCGTAGTCGACGCCGTTCAAAAGGCCGAAGAGCACCCTGGACCGACTGCGCAGGAGCCCGTCCAGACCGCAGCCGAACTCCGGCGTCTGGATCTCGCGGCTGTAGCGCGGGCTCACCGTGCTGACGGCCGTGGAATAGAGGATCCCTGCCTTGAGGAAGTTCGCCTTCCCCCAGAACTCCAGGTCGTTCATGTTGAATAAGGATCCGGGCAGGCCGATCTTCCCGAGGACATCTTTTCCGAAAAGCCCCTGGTAGGCCAGGTTGTGGACGGTGAAAAGCGACCGCGTCCCCGCGAAGAACGCGTCACGGGCCCGGACGGTCTTGAGATACGCCAAGGCGACGGCCGACTGCCAATCATGACAGTGCAGGACGTCCGGGGCGAACCCGAGCCGCTTGACGGTTTCGAGGGCCGCCAAAGAAAAGAACCCGAAACGTTCGCCGTTATCTGGATAATCTCCAGCCGCGGTCCCATAAAGGAAATCCCGGTCGAAATACTCATCCTTTTCTATGAAATACACGGGAAAACCGTTTCCTGAATGCGCTTTCACACCAAAGGCCGTCTTCCTGCCGCCGAGATCCACTTCGACATTGTCCAGGACAGTCTCGAGCGGCAGGCCCTTTTTCCGGACCTCCCGGTAGAGAGGCATAAAAAGCCTGGCATCGGCCCCGAGCTTGTTCAGGTATTTGGGCAGGGCTCCGGCGACATCCGCTAACCCGCCGGTCTTGGCGTACGGGATGACCTCGGAAGCTAGGAACGCGATCTTCATCATGCGGCGATTGTAGCACAAAGACACTTTCTAATGTTAGGCCTTCGATGGTCGCACTTAATAAGAACCGATCGGCAAAGCTTGTCAAGACGAGGGCAACCCGATAATATTGAGGACGTGAATGATCGAACGAAGGCTGAAGGGTCCGGCGGGCTTGCGATCAAGGTGACGGCGGCCGTCATCGAGCGCGGCGGCAAGGTCCTCATCGCCAGGCGGATGAAGGGCGACAGCTTCGAAGGCTTATGGGAGTTTCCGGGAGGGAAGATCGAAGCAGGGGAGAGCCCGGAGGAATGCTTGCGGCGGGAGCTCCTCGAAGAGTTGGGGGTCGAGATCGAAGCGCCGGAATTCCTGTGCTCCGTTCCGTTTGAAACGTCCGGGCTTTCCATCGAGCTGATGGCCTTCAGGGCCAGCCTGGTCGCCGGGGAAGCCCGGAGTCATGAGCATGATGAGGTCCGCTGGGTCGAACCGGAACGCCTGGAGGATTTCGACCTTGCCGAGCCCGATCGCCTTGTGGCCGCGACCGTCTTTCCGCGGGGGCGTCGGGACGAGGGAACGAAAGGAAGCGCGTCATGACGGACAGGACCGTGGTCCTGCGCAAAGGCAAGGACAAGCCGATCAGGAACCGGCACCACTGGATCTTCTCGGGCGCTGTCGAAAGCCTTCCGGAGGGCCTCATCGACGGCGGATTGTACCCCGTTTCAAGCCATGACGGAGCGCCGCTCGGTTACGCCTATTTCAATAGGAAGTGTTCCATCATCGGCCGGATAGTGAGCTTCGGCCCCGGAGACCCGTTCACCGCTCTCCGGAAGAACGTCCAAAGGGCGATCGCCGTCCGGAATGAGCTTTTCGGCGATGGGAAGGAAACGAACGCCTATCGCCTGATCAACGCCGAGGGGGACGGCATCCCAGGCCTCATCGTGGACAAGTATGACACGACCCTCGTCATCCAGATCGCGACCCTCGGCATGGAGAAGCTGCGGGATTTTATCGTCGAGACGCTGGTCCAGGAGCTTGGTCCCGCATCGATCTACGAAAAATCGAACCTGCCGTCGCGCCGGGAAGAGGGGCTGGGAGACAAAGCGGGGTTCCTCTTCGGAGGACAAGTCGAAAAGGTCTTCATCCGGGAGAACGGGTTCGACTTCCTGGTGGACATCGCCGAATCCCAGAAAACGGGCTTCTACCTCGACCAGCGCGAGATGCGGAAGCTGGCGGGGTCGCTGGCCTCGGGAAGGCGTGTGCTCAACTGTTTTTCCTATACGGGCGGGTTCTCCGTCTATGCCCTGCTGGGCGGGGCGGTCCGTGTGGATTCCGTGGATATATCGGGCCCGGCCCTCGAGCTGGCGAAGCAGAACTTCCGCCTGAATGGCCTCCCCCCCGAGGAACACGGCTTTATCGAAGCCGATGTCTTTGCGTTCCTTCGCGGGCCGGTGTCGGATTATGACCTCATCATCCTCGACCCTCCGGCCTTCGCCAAGCGAAAGGCCGACGTCCGGCAGGCGGGGAGGGGCTACAAGGACATCAACCGTCTCGCGCTCCAGAAGGTCTCGGCCGGAGGTTTCGTCCTGACCTTTTCGTGCTCCCATTTCGTGGACGAACGCCTTTTCCAGCAGATCGTCTTCGAAGCCGCCGCCGAGGCGTCCAGAAACGTCCGGATCCTCCAGAGACACCGCCAGGCTTCGGACCATCCCGTCAATATCTTCCACCCGGAAACGGAGTACCTCAAGGGGCTCCTGCTCTACGTCGATTGAGGAGGGGACATGGGAACCATCTATTCGATCAGCCGGATCGGGACCTTCGGGGGCTGCCGGCTCAGGTATAAGTACCAATATGTGGACCATCTGAAGGCCGATAAAGAGACCATCGAAGCCTTCATGGGCAGCCGCGCCCACGAGGCCCTCGCGGAGCTATACGGCTTCGTCAAGAACGGCATCGTCAAGCCGCGGGACTGGCTCCTGGCCCGATACGACGACCTGTGGGACAAAAACCTGACGCCCGCCGTGAAGGTCGTCAGATCGGATTACACGGAGGACGACTATCGCCGGAAGGGCCGGAAATGCCTCGATGACTATTACGGCGAGTACGCGCCCTTCGACCAGGCCAAGGTCGTCGCGACCGAGAAAGAGATCTCTTTCAAATTGAAGGACGGGCAAGACGAGATCTCTTTCCGGGGGATCATCGACCGGCTGGATTGGGACGACAAGGAAAAGATCTACGAGATCCACGACTACAAGACCTCGGGGAGCCTGCCGACCCAGGAGGACGCCGACGGGAACGACCAGCTCGGCCTCTACCACCTCGCCGTACGGAGCCTGTGGCCCGACGCCGATCGCGTCAAGCTCATCTGGCACTATCTTCTTTTCAACAAGCGGATCGAGTCGAGCCGGACGCCGGAAAAGCTGGCCGAACTCGAAAAGGCGATGATCCTCAAGGTCAAGGAGATCGAGGCCTGCACGGATTACCCGTCGACGAAGAGCGCCCTCTGCGACTGGTGCGGCTTCCAGGACATCTGCCCGGAGTGGAAGCATCCCGAGGCCATGAAAAAGCTTCCCGAGAATGAATACCTGAAGGATGAGGGCGTCGTCCTGGTGGCCAGGTACGCGGAGCTCGAGGAAAAAAAGAAAGAGCTGAAGAACGAGATCGAAGGCCTCGAAGCCGAAGAAGCCAAGGTCGAAGAAGCGGCCTTTGCGTTCGCGAGGAAGAACGGCGTCCGCGTCATCGACGGGCCGGGCTTCCAGCTCACCGTCTCGGAGAAGGAGGAGACCTGCGCTCCGATGAAGAAAGAAGACGAGGCGAAGTGGACGGCCCTCCGTGACCTCCTGATCCGGGAAGGCAAATATACCGAGGTCTCGACCGTCAACAACTACATGCTCAACAGCCGCCTCCCGGGTTGGGGCAAAACTTTTTACGACAAGATCAAAGCGTTCCTCATCACCAGGATCACGAAAAGCGTCTATTTGAAGAAAAAGTAAACGGCTCTCTCGCGTTTTATGTCTCCGCGGGCTGTCGTTGCAGACTAGTCTGCATCTTTCTTCACGCGACGCCCCAAGTGTGCACGATCATGTTCAGATTAAATCCTGAGACGACAAAAAGCGGCGATGTCATTGACGACGTGTTCGGCGACATCGGCGTCCAGGGCCGATTTTCGTGCTATAATCGGTTCGCTATTCCAAGAAAGGAGGATGCCATGGAGAACAGGGAGGAATTGAAGAGGTCCTACAAGACGGCCTCCATGATCGGCGTCGCGATGATAGCCAGCCTTTTCATCTATCTCATCGTCGTCGAGGTCCTGCGGGCCCAGCTCAAGCCCTTCCGCGGCTTCGCCCCTCTTCCGGAGATGTCGGCGTTCCGCTACGTCCTCTACGGCCTCGCCGTCCTCGAGGTCCTCGTCATCCGGATCGCCCAATCGCTCCTCCTCAAGCGCGCGTCCGGAGACACGGTCAAGATCACGGCCCAGAAACTTTTCCGGGCCTCTATCCTCACGGTCTGCCTCAGCGAGATCCCGGCGATCCTGGGGCTCGTCCTCTTCCTCATCGGCGGGCTGAACAAGGACTTCTACGCCCTCCTGGCTGTCTCCCTGGTCCTCATCTTCATGTACTTCCCCCGCCTCAGGAGCTGGGAAGAGTGGATCGGGAAGAACACCTGAAAGCGGCCCGAAGGAACTTTTTCCGCGGATCTTCCGTAAACTATCCATGAGAACTTCTGTTCGGGAGGGAAACATGAAAACACGAAGCGTCGCGGCCTTGTGTCTTGCGGCCGTCCTGCTGTTCGGAGCGGGCTCCCTGCCCGGGGCGCCGGAGACGACCGGCCAGGTCGGCCCGCCCCTGCGCTACGAGATCTGGGTCGACTTGGACAACGCCCAACAGATGCTCCACGGCCGGGAAGAGATCTCCTGGACCAACACCTCCCGTTATGCCGTCCCCGATATGTTCTTCCATCTCTACACTAATGCCTTTAAAAACGAGAACAGCACGGTCATGCAGGAATCGAAGGAAGAGTCCCTTTTCATCCGGGCCCGCGTGAAGGAAGGGGAGTGGGGCTGGGTCGACGTGACGAAGATAGCTCTTGAGGACGGCACGGACCTCAAGCCGACGGCCGAGTTCGTGACCCGGGACGAGCCCCAGCATCCCGGCGACCAGACCGTCATGAGAGTGACGTTCCCGGAGCCTGTCGCGCCCGGAGCGACCGTCCGCCTCCGGTGCGAGTTCGAGTCGAGGGTGCCCCGGAGCGGAATGCGCACCGGCTATTACAAGGACTCCTACTTCATCTCCCAGTGGTTTCCCAAGCCCGGGGTCTATGAAGAAGGGAAGGGCTGGAACTGCCATGAGTACCACGCCAATTCGGAGTTCTTCGCGGACTTCGCCGATTTCATCGTTCATATCACGGTCCCGAACAATTTCGTGGTGGGGTCCTCCGGGAAGCTGATCGATTCCCTCCCGAACGCTGTGAAGAAGACGATCACCCACACTTATGCCCAAACCCGCATCCATGATTTCGCCTGGACGGCGAGCCCGGGATTCATCAAGGTCGAGCGTGAGTTCATCGCCGACCAGGAGGTCACCCCGCAGGAGTACGAGGAAACGGCCAGGCAGCTCGGGCTTCCGCTGGAAGACGTCAGGCTTCCGAACGTAAAGATGACCCTCCTCATCGAAAAACAGCACAGAAGCCAGATCGACCGCCATTTCAAGGCCCTGAGGATGGCCCTGAAATATTACGGGCTCTGGTATGGGCCTTATCCTTACGAGACCGTGACCATGGTCGACCCGCCGTTCCGGACCGGGAGCGGCGGCATGGAGTACCCGACGCTGTTCACGGCCGGAACCTCCGTGCTGAAGAGCCGAAAGGTCCTGTCGCCGGAGGGCGTTATCGTCCACGAGTTCGGACACGGCTACTGGTACGGTCTGTCCGCCAATAACGAGTTCGAGGAAGCCTGGCTCGACGAAGGCATCAACACCTATTCCACGGGAAAGGTCATGGCCAAGGCCTACGGCCCGGGCGAGCTGGGAGCTTCCTTCAAAGGCATCCCCGTCGGCTGGTTCCTGAAGCTTCCCGAATCCACCGACAGCGAATCCGACCGCGCCGCCGCGATCAATATCGTTGAGGTTGATCCCGTCGTGACCCCCTCCTGGAAGTTCTACAACGGGGGAAGCTACGCGCTGAACGTCTACGAGCGGGCCTCGACCTGCCTGAATACCCTGGAGAGACTTCTCGGCGCGGATGTGATGGCCCGGGTCATGCGGACGTTCCACACGCGATTTCGGTTCAAGCACCCCGCGACGCAGGACTTCGTCGCCGTCGTCAACGAGGTCTCCGAGAAGGACATGGCGTGGTTCTTCGAACAGATGTTCTCTAATACCCTCAATTTCGACTATGGGATCGCTTCCGTCCGGTCGGTCGAAAAGCCCATCCGCGTGCGCGGTATCTTCGACGTCGGCGGGATCAAGAAAGAGACGACCAGCCGGGATATCTCGAAGCTCAAGAAGAAGGCCGAGGGCCCCGATGAGAAAAAGGTCTATCTCACGACGGTTGTGCTGCGCCGGTTCGGGGAGGCCCGGGTCGGAAGCGGCGCCCCGCTCAAGATGAAGGTCGTTTTCGAGGATGGAACGGAGGAGGTCCGTTTCTGGGATGGGCAGGAACGGTGGATCAAAATGACCTTCGAAAAGACGGCCAAGGCCAGGCTCGCCCAGATCGATCCCGACGGCGTATGGGTCATCGACTCCAACCTGGCCAACAACAGCTATCGGATCAAAGCCGGGAGGCAGGGAGTGTTCCGGTTCGCGGCCAAAATCCTGTTCATCCTCCAGAACGTGCTTCTCACCGCGAGTTCGGTGAGCTGAAAGAGGGATAATCATGGGCAACTTCAAGATCCTCGGAAAAGGCATGGCGACCGCAAGCCGGAATTACGGGTTGCTTTTGTGGCTTTGGCTCATCGACGTCGCCTTCGCGCTCGTCATCGTGACGCCGGTGTTTCTCCTGGCAAAGAAGGATTTCGGCCATTCCCTTGTGGGCGGAAGCCTGGGACGGTTCAGATTCGAATGGCTCGGCGACCTCGCCTACAGGTATCAGGACCTGCTCCCGGCGATCGCGGGGGCCGTCCTGGTCCCGGCACTCCTCTTTATGGGCCTCTTCATCTTCCTCAACGGGGGGATCATCGGCCGCGTTGCGGCCGGGGGGAAGACGAACCTCCAAGGGTTTTTCGCCGATTGCGGGAAGTATCTCTGGAGGTTCATCCGCGTGTTCCTGCTTTCGCTCCCGGTCTACGCCGTGGTCTTCGGAGGGCTGTTGAGGCTCCTCGCGGCCCCCTTGAAGGCTTGGATGAGGAACGCCTCCGGAGAGGTTCCGGTCATCATCGCGTCCAACCTCCAGCTCGTCATCACCGTTCTTATTCTCTCCATCATCCAGATGTTCTTCGACTACATGAAGGTCCACATCGTCGTTTACGACGGCAGGAAGGTCCTCGGGGCGGCGGCCGCGACGCTGTCCTTCATCGGGAAAAGGTTTATCAGAGCCTGGGGGCTTTATCTCCTGGTCGGCCTCCTGTTCATCGCGGCGACCGCCGCGTTCCTCGTTGTGACCAATATCCTCCCGGGCACGGGACGGCTGGCCTTCGGTTTCGCGTTCCTCTGGGCCCAGGCCTACATCCTGGCGCGGATCTGGATCAAGGTCCTCTTCTTCGCCACCGAGATCGACTTTACCAGGATAAACTGGGTCGAATGAAGATCCGGTTCCTCGGGGCGGCCCAACAGGTGACCGGCTCCTGCTACGCCCTGGAGGTCGGGGGACTGAATCTTCTCGTGGATTGCGGCCTCTATCAGGAACGCTCCTTTCTCGGAAGGAATTGGGATCCCTTTCCAATCCCGCCGGATAAAATAGACTGCCTTCTTCTGACCCATGCCCACCTCGACCACTGCGGCCTCATCCCCAGGCTGGTCCGGCAAGGTTTTTCCGGAAGGATCCTGACGACCCCGGCCACGGCCGACCTCCTGTCGATCGTCCTTATGGACTCCGCCAGGATCCAGGAGGAAGACGCGGCCTTCAAGAAAAAGCGGCATCAGAAGGAGGGCCGCCGCGGTCCTCACGAAGAAATCCCGCTCTATACCGTCGAGGACGTCCAGCGGGCCCTGCCCCTCGTCGAGGAGGTCGGATACGAAGCGCCGGCGGCCCTCAATGATCGCGTATCGGTCACGTTCCGCGACGCCGGGCACATCCTGGGTTCGTCCATGCTCGAGGTCCGGGTCCGGGAGAACGGAGAAGAGAGGACCCTTGTTTTTTCAGGAGACATCGGCCAGTGGGACAAGCCGATCGTCCGCGACCCCTCCGTGTTCAAGCGGGCGGATTATATCATCATGGAAACGACCTACGGCGACCGCAACCACGAGGACATGAAGGACGTGGAGAAACTCCTCTGCAACATCATAGACCGGGCGATCGAAGCCGGCGGCAACGTCGTCATCCCCACCTTCGCCATCGAGAGGGCCCAGGAGCTGATGTTCCACTTCAGCCGGCTCCGTCGGGAGAAATGTTTTCCCCCGGTCCTTATCTTTCTCGACAGCCCGATGGCCGTGAATGTGACCGACGTCTTCGAACGCCACCCCGAGTGTTTGGACGAGGAGACCCTGAAGCTTTTTCGTGAGGGAAACAAACCCTTCGAATTCCCGGGCCTGAAATTCATCCGGAGGATCGACGAGTCCAAGGCGATCAACGCGATCAAAGGCTCGTGCGTCATCATGGCCGGTTCGGGCATGTGCACGGGAGGGAGGGTCAAACAGCACCTTCTCAGGAACATTTCAAGACCCGAGTCCACCATCCTCTTCGTGGGGTTCCAGGCCAGGGAGACTCTCGGCCGACAGATCCTCGAGGGGAACCGCCGCGTCCGCATCCTCGGACAGGAGCTTCCGGTCATGGCCCGCATCGAGAAGATCCTCGGGTTCTCGGCCCACGCCGACCGGAAGGCGTTGTTCCGCTGGCTCGACGCCCTGGAATCGCCCCCGCGGACGCTTTTCCTGACCCACGGCGAAAAAGAGGTCCCCCTCAAGCTCGGGGCGGAGATCGGCCGGGACCGGGGCTGGAATGTCGAGGTCCCGGAATACCTCCAGGAATTCGAACTTGGCTGAGGCCGAAAAGCCTTAGAAGGACGCTTGTCTCAGGCCGGTCTCCGCATCGTCGCCGACGCTTCGTCCTTGAAATAATTGACCCGGAACGAATAGGACTTCCTGGGCATCATCATGAAAGACTCCGTGAGCTGGACGCCTATCTCCTTGGCCGGGAGCACAGAAAAGATGAGCTTCTGGCCGGAGACGTCCCAACCCTTATAGCCGGGGGCGAACCTCTTGCCCGGCCAAAGTCCAAGGGCTCGTCCATGCTTCTTCAGCCAAGCCTCGGCCTGCTTCGAGACGCAGACGACCGCTTCGGACCCCAGCCAGTCGAGAACAAGGCCCCTGAGCATGTCTCCGCCGGACATCAGCCTGGCCACCGTCCCTTCAAGTTCCGGGCCTATGGTGCAAAGGCAGAGCGCGGCCTTTTCGGCGTTCCGAAAAATGGAATGGTCCGGAAGTTCAGCGGAGTCGAGGATGGCCGCCAGGACCCGCGGCCGTACGAGTTTTTTCGCGTTCTCGGCTTCCTCGGTGACGATGAGCCTGATCCCGGGATCGATGTCGCGAGCGGGCTTTCTATAACCCAACCGGACGAGGACCCTCCGTTCCTCGAGGGAGATCGCGATGTCCGGAGGGCCCCCGATCAGCCGAGGCAACTTGACGCCTCCCGTTCTTTCCCGGCCATCAGTTCCCGGACTCCGGGAGCGAAGGGACGCCCATGGCTTTGGCGTAGCCCATCATGATCTTCCGGAGCTCGACGGCCTTGTCCGCTTCCAAGGTTGATGCAATGGCCGTGGCCAGCCTTTGTTCGACTTCTTCGGCGGCCCTGTCTTCCATCGACTTCCGCCCGAGCGATACCCAAGCTTCATAAGTGTCCCTGTCGATCGTCTTGGGGAAGCGGTGTTCCTTCCGGTACCACTTCCTTGTGTGGGCCAGCGAAAGGAATTGCGCCCCAGCGGCCAGCTCTTCGAACTTGTCCACGGCCAGGATCTCGTCCCTCTGTTCAATGCCACGGACGAGACGGCGGGCCATCCCGCAGATCTCATCGTCGATGACCAGCTTCTCCAGGCTTTGGGTGCTCTCGAAGTTGAGCATCCCGGGCCCGGATATGACGTTGATCCCCGACAGGGCCGCGAGGACCGCGCCCATGCCCGTTTCCAGCCCGGCCTGGGAGTCGTTGATCTTGGAGTCGCTCATGGCCATGTAGGCGTGGGTGGGCATACCGAGGCGTTTTGCTATCTGGGCGTAGGCTGAATCGATCATCATTGTTTCCATGGCTCCCATCGGCGTCGTGCCTTTCCGCATATCGAAGCTTGCAGGCGAACCGCCGAAGATGACGGGGGCTCCCGTTTTGGCCAGCTGGCAGATGACCGTACCGCAGAGGTTCTCGGCCACATGCTGGACGAGCGTCCCGGCAAGGGTCACGAGCGAGGTGGCGCCCGTGAGACCCATGGAGATGAGCTCGCTCGGCTGGCCGGCCCGGGCCGCGTCGATCAGGCTCTGGGTGGTGAGGTTGCTCCATTTGAGGGGAGGGGAGGGGCAGGCATCGAAGATGGCCAGCGGCTTTTTTCGAAGCTCTTCGGAGCTTCCCCGGACGGCCGTCAGCATGTCGCGCATGGCCGCAAAGCCTTCGACCCGGAACGTTCCCGTGATGAACGGCCTGGCCGAGTGGAGGAGGCCCAGGTAGAGACGGTAGGCGTCCGCGATCATGTGCGGGACGTCGGCGCTGATGAGGGCCGTGCTCTGGAGGTCGATGTTCTCCAGGGTCTCGACGAGGCGGTAGAGGCGGATGAGATCGGCGGTGTCCGCCTTACGCTCGGATTGCGTCTTGTGGTCCAGAATGGATACGGCCGCCGAACCCGGATCGAAGTGGATCTCGTCTCCGCCGATGACAAATTCTTTAAGGCCCGAACGGTCATACAATTTGATGACCGACGGCGTCGTCGCGAGGCTGTCCTCGACCAGCCGCCTGGTCAGGTGGACCCTTTGGGTGGAGCGGTCGACCTTCATCCCGGCCGCCGCCAGCAATCCCATGGCCTCATGGTTCTCGACGAAGATGCCCTGCTTTTCCAGGAGAAGGCAGGCCTCGTCGATGATCTTCTCGATGAACTCCGCGCTCAGGAGCTCGACCTTAGGTCTCTTGGTCTGGATCATGATGTTTTCTCCTCGCTCACTTGGCCATCGCGGCCTTGGCCGCCTTTACCGCCAGGGCGGCGTTCTCGGCGAAGCCCTGGGCCCCGATGTCTTCGGCCCACTTTCGGGTGGCCGGCGCTCCTCCCACGAGGACCTTGTATTTCCCGTAGTGGCCTTTCTGCCTGAGCAGCTCGATGAACCTCTTCTGGTTGAGCATGGTCGTCGTCAGTAGGGCTGAGAGACAGATGATATCCGCCTTTTCGACCTCGGCTTTCTCGATGAACCTCTCCAGTTTGACGTCGGCGCCGAGGTCGAAGACCTCGAAGCCGTTGGCCTGGAGCATCGATGCCACCAGGTTCTTCCCGATGTCATGGATGTCGCCTTCGACCGTCCCGATCACGACCTTGCCCAAAGACCTGGACTTGATGTTCGCCTTGGCCATCTCCGGCTGAAGGATGTCCATGGCAGCCTTCATGCACTCGGCGCTTGAAATAAGCTCGGGCAGAAAATATTCCCCCTTTTCCCAGAGCTCTCCGACGGTCTGGATCCCCGGCACGTAGCCCTTGTCGATGACCTCGTTGAGGTCGGCCCCCAAGCCGATGGCCTCCCGGGCCAACTCTTGGGCCCGCGGCTTGTCGCCCTCCACGATGGCCTTCCGGATGTCGTTGAAAAGTTCTTCCCGGACCATGCTTTTCTCCTTTCGATGAAGATTTCTATTTTAAGATGAATTCCGCCATTTTCCGGATATACCCCGGGTCGGTTCCGCAGCAGCCGCCGATGACATTCGCGCCAGCCTTGAGCATCTCCGGGATGAACCGGACGTAGTCTTCCAAACCCTGCGAATAAGAGACCTGCCCATCCCCGGAAAGCGCCGGCTTTCCGGCGTTGGCCTGGGCGATGACGGGAAGCTTCGTCGCCTCCCGGAAGGCCCGGATCAGCCCGACCATGTCCTCGCTGTTGAGGGTGCAGTTGGCGCCCACGGCCCGCGTCCCTTCCCTTTCCAGCGCTTCGACACTCAGGGCGACGGTGTTCCCCATCAACGTGAAATAGCCCCGGGGAAACTTGTTGAAGGTCAGGGTGACGAAAACGGGCAGGGAGGGGGCCGCACGCCGGGCGCCCTTCAGGGCCGCCAGGGCCTCCTTGAGGTCGTATTGCGTCTCGATGATCAGGAGGTCGACTCCGCCCTCGGCCAGGGCTCCGGCCTGCTCGCCGTAGGCCTCTTCGAACTCCGATTCGGTGAACTCCCCCTGGGGCTGGAGGAACTTGCCCGTGGGTCCCATGCTTCCGGCAACGAACTTCCCGGCCGGAGCCGCCCGGCGGGCGACACGGGCCGCGGCCGAGTTCAGCTCGCGGACGCGGCCTTCCAGGCCATGGGCAGCCAGCTTGATTCCGTTCCCACCGAAGCTGTTGGTCGAGACGACGTCGGAGCCCGCCTCGAAATAGCTGGCGTGAATTCTTTGAACGATGTCGGGCCGCTCGACGTTCCATGTCTCTGGGCAGGTCCCGAGCGGGAGGCCGTACCGCATTAGTTCGGTTCCCATGCCGCCGTCGAAAAGGACCGCCCTCTCTTTGATAAGATCGAAGATCGTTCGGTTCATGCGCTTCCTCCTGAATAGGGCTTGAGCTCCAGGGCGGTTATGAATCGGTCCTGAAAGGCCCGTCCCGAAGCCAATGAGATGTGCTTGATCTTTCTCGCGTAGGATTCGATCATCCGCCGCTCCGGCGCCGAAAGCAGGAGCTTTCTGGCGCCTGCAAGTGAGGAATTCCCGACGAAGAAGACCTTGTCTTCCGGGAGGGAGGGGAGGAGCCCCACGGCCATCGCGTTCCGGACATTGAGGGAACCGCCGAATGCGCCCGCGACAAATATCCCGTCCAGATCGGAGACTCCGAGCCCGGCCCCCTCGAGCATCATCCGGACGCCGCTCTTGATGGCGGCCACGGCCAGCTGCATTTTGCGGACGTCCGTCTGGGTCAGGACGATCCCGCCGGTGATGGGGATCGTTTTGGAAGGGACCGCGATCCGGCCGCCCGGAGAAACAAGTCCCTTCCTGAGAGAAAGGGCGAGGATATCAATCAGGCCCGAACCGCATACGCCCTGAGCGGGTCCCTCGCCGATCGTCTTGACCGAGAAACCGCCATCTTTCCACCTGGCCGTTTCTATGGCCCCGGGAAGAGCCAACATCCCGCAGCTGATGGTCATGCCCTCGAATGCGGGTCCCGCGGCCGTCGAGGTCGCCGTCGACCGCCGGCCTTTCCTCAGGACGATCTCGCCGTTCGTCCCCAGGTCGATGAACAGGAAATTGCCGTCCTTCTTCTCCATATCAATGGCCGCCAGCCCGGCCGAGATGTCTCCGCCGACGAAGCTCCCGATGTTGGGCGCGGTGTAGACCCGGGCCGCAGGATGGACATCGAGGCCGAGGTCCCCCGCGCGGGCTTCAGGCGCGGCCGTGTAGACGCCGTGAAAAGGCGAGAGCGCCAGCGTCGATACCGGAACGCCCAGAAAAATGTGGTTCATGGCCGTGTTCCCGGCGATCACGATCTCATAGATGTCGTCCGGAGCGACGCCCCGGGCGCGAGCGAGGTCCCGGATCATTCCGCCGACCTGATCCCGGATGACGGCGCCGAGCCGGTCCAGGTTCGAGGGGTCCTGGCAAACGAAGGTGATCCTGGAGACGACGTCGGACCCGAACGGGAGCTGGGCGTTCATGGCGGCGGCCCGGCCGAGGCTCCGCCCGGAGCCCAGGTCGACGAGTTCCACGACCACCGTGCTCGTGCCGATGTCCACGGCGACCCCGAAGCACCGGCCGGCTGTGTCCCCGGGTTCGACGTCCAGCAGTTCTTGATCATCAAGGATGACGGCCGTGATCCGGCCCTCGCCCGGCTTCGAGATTTCGGAAAGCCGCCGGGCCGGGCCGAGGGGAACGCGCAGGCGTTTCGCCAATCTCTTTTCCAGGGCTTCGACGAGCGAAAAGGGCGTGGCGAGAGTGGGGAAGGGGAGCTCGAGGGCGATCTTTTTAACTGCAGGTTCGGGATAGATCGGCGCTGGAATTCCCGTATCGAGGACCGCCACCTGCCTGAGAAGCGAGCGTTCAGGGACCCTGACGGTCAGATCGCCGTAAACCTTGTAGCGGCAAGCCAGCCGGTGCCTGGAAGAGAGTTTTTTCTGACGGAGGAGGGCGGCCTCCTCATCCCCGGATTGAGGAAGCCCCCCCCGGACGATCTCCACGAAGCACTTGCCGCAGACGCCCCTCCGGCCGCAGTAAAGGCTGAGGGGTATCCCCGCGGACTGGAGGACGTCCGCCAGGAGGTCGCCCTCGCCGACACTGAGCGTCGCGGGAGGGGACAGGACGTGGATCGTGTGCGTCTTGGTCATTAGAGTTTCCGGCATCTTTGTCGTGCCCTATTGTAAAACAATCGGCGCCCGGACACGAAATGTTTTTTTCGCCTTCATGAAATTATCCGGCCAAGTTCTTCTTATTCCAAAACAAAAACTTCGAAAGCCCTGCGGCCAGGATGATGAAGCCGATGTCGGTTTTTTAGTGTGGGCTGGGTCAATAGCTTGGATGGGACGGCCCTCGCTCCCCTTCAGGTTTTTAACGCCGTTCCCGAACCGCCCTTCTCGGCGCCTTCAGAACTCGCGTGTCTGATCTATCATCTGTCCATGTTCTGTTAAATGGGGCCTAAATAAGGTCCCCATTTTGACATTGCGGCGTCTGTGTTCTCTTGAGCAAGCTCAGACATCTTCAGGCGCAGGGTTCCCTCGAAAGACGGTCCGGGAAGGCTAAACCTTCAAGGTCCGCTCCGTCCATCCCATCCAAGCCCCCAACCCACACCAAACGTAAGAGAACCTTTTTTGAAAAATGACCGCGCGATGCGCTATAATGAGTGCTCATGTCAACGACCGATCCGGAAAGGGGAAAATCATGACTCTTCCGTGCTATTTTGTTGAGGACATGCCTCGACGTAAATTCCTGGAGCTCGGCCTAAAGGGAGGGATCGCCGTCGCCGCGGCGCCGTCGCTCCTCGGCCGGGCCCTCGCCGGTGCGCCGGTCCAACAGCAGGCGCCCCCGCTTGACACGGCCCTCCTTGACAGGATCATCCGCAAGGCCCTGGTCCAGGGCGGGGAGTTCGCCGAGGTCTATATCGAGCACCGGACGTCCCGGACGATCCTGATGGAGGAAGCCAAGTTCAAGAACGCCGTCTTCGGGATCAGTCAAGGCGCCGGGGTGCGCGTCATCTCAGGCGACAAGACGGGATACGCCTATACAGACGAGATTTCCGAGGAAAAGCTCCTCCGGGCGGCTGAGGTCGCGTCTTATATCGCCCGGGGAACAAAGGCTGAGAAACCGGTCGATATCCGGGAGGAGAAGCGGCCGTCGTTCATCACGGTGAAGGTCCCGCTTGGCGCCGTGGCCGACGAGAAGCGCGTCGAGATCATCAAGCGCGCCCACGACGCCGCCCTCGCTTATGATCCGAAAATTAAAATGGCTTCGGTCAGCTATTACGACGAGGTCCGGGGCCGGACGATCGCCAACAGCGAGGGCCTCTATCTCAATGACGAACTGCCTCTGATCTTCTTCATCGTCCAGGCGCTGGGAGTCGGCAACGGAACCTCCCACATGGGCCGCGAGCGGCTCAGCCGGCACGCCGGCCTGGAGCTTTTCGACAAGGTCAAGCCCGAGGACGTGGCCAGGACCTGCGCCCGCGAGTCCGTCGTCATGCTCGAGGCCAAGGACGCGCCCGCCGGAAAGATGGACGTCGTCATGCAGAACGGCTGGGGCGGGGTCCTTGTCCACGAAGCCGTCGGACACCCGCTCGAAGCCGACAACATCGCCCGAAAGACGGGCGTTTTCGTCGGCAAGATGGGAAAGAAGGTCGCCAGCGAAGTCTTCACCATGGTCGACGACGGGTCGCTTCTCTGCGCCCGCGGGACCACGGACTTCGACGACGAGGGGACACAGATGAAGCGCAACGTCCTCATCAAGGACGGCGTCCTGATGTCGTTCATGAGCGACATCCTCTCGGCCAAACAGCTCAAGATGGAACGGACCGGCAACGGCCGCCGGGAGAGCTTCCGCTACATCCCGATACCGCGGATGACGAACACGTTCATCGAGAACGGCAAAAGCAAGCCGGCCGACATCCTGGCTTCGACGAAGAGCGGGATCTACGTCCAGAGCCTGAGCGGCGGCAGCGTCAACCCGACGGACGGTGTCTTCAACTTCACCTGCCGGGAAGCCTACCTCATCGAGGACGGGAAGAAAACGACGCCGGTCAAGGGGGCCACCTTGATCGGGAGCTGCCTGGACATCATCTCCAATATCGATGCCGTCGGCGACGATCTGGACTTCGGCCCGGGGATCTGCGGCAAGGGACAGGCCGCCGAGGTCAGTGCCGGCCAGCCGACCGTCAGAATCCGCGGCATCAACGTCGGCGGAACGAGGGCCAAGGCCTGACACGGAGCGAAAGGAAACGATCATGGATTACATGGATTACAAGGGACTCTCCGAACAACTCGTCAAGAAATGCCTGAAGAAGGGGGCCGACGCGGCCGAGGTCTACCTCGAGACGGGCCGCAACCTGAGTGTCGAGGTCCGTAACGGCGAGATCGAGACCATCCAGGAGGCGGCGGCTTACGGGGCCGGCTTCCGGGTCTTGGTCAAGGGCCGGATGGCCTTTTCGAGCTGCAACGACTTCAGCGAGAAAGCTCTCGAGGATACCATCTCCCGGGCCATCGATTTCGCCCGCATCTCGACCGCCGACCCCGATAATGTCCTTCCGGATGACAAAGGAATGACCGAGGTCGCCGGACTTTATGACGAAAGCATCGCGAAGATATCGATGGACGTGAAGATCGAGCTGGCCAAGAAGGTCGAAAAGCTCGCCATGAAAGACCCGCGCGTCACCAAGAGCGCCGGTTCGGCCTACGGAGAAGGGGAGGGGGAGGTCTTCCTGGCCAATTCCCACAGCCTGCTGAAGAGCGCCAAATCCTCCGGCTGTTCTTTCGGCATTTCGGTCGTGGCGGAGAAGGGCGAGCAGAAGTCGTCAGGGGGCGAATACTGCGCCCGCCGCTTCTACGCCGACCTCAAACCGGCGGAAGAGATCGCCGCCAAGGCGGCTCGCGACGCGTATTCGATGCTCGACCCGAGGCCGGTGAAGACCCAAAAGGCGGCCGTGATCTTCGACAGAGAGGTCGCTTATGCCCTCCTGGGGGGGATCCTGGGGGCCATCAACGGGGAGTCCGTGCTCCAGGGGGCGAGCTTCCTCGGCAAGAATATGGACCAAAAAATCGCCTCGGAACTCGTAACGCTTATCGACGACGGCACCCGTGAAAAGGGGATGGGCAGTGAACCTTTCGATGGCGAAGGCGTTCCAACGCAAAAACGGATCATCATCGACAAGGGCGTCCTCAAAGGTTTCCTGTATAACACCATCGTCGCCAAACGGGCGGGACTCAAGAGCACGGGGAACGCCTCCCGCGACGGATTCACGTCCCTTCCCGGCATCGGGCCCCACGCGTTCTACATGGCGGCCGGACAGGCCAAACCCGAGGACGTCATCAAGGCTACAAAAACCGGCCTCTGGCTCAAGGAGGTCACCGGATACGGCATTAATCCCGTCAACGGGAACTTCAGCGGCGGCGCCTCGGGCTTCTGGATCGAGGACGGGAAGGTCGCCTTCCCGGTCAAAGGGCTGACCATCGCCGCAACGGCCGACGAGATGCTCAACGGCATCGACCTGGTCGCCGATGATCTCGACCTCGACCGGACGGTGACGGCCCCGACCTTCCGGATCAAACTCATGCAGATCGGAGGGGAATGAGGCAGTCAAGGAGGTCCTATGGACAACAAACCCCGGTGTCGCGCCGTGCTCTCGATCGTGTTCATCCTTTTAGGAGCGGCCGCGGCGCCCCTTAGCGCCCAGAGCGCGGACAAGGTCGCGGGGCTCTTCGACAAGTTCCAATGGCGCGGCATCGGGCCGGCCATCATGGGCGGCCGGACGGTCGATATCGACGTCGTGGAGAGCAGCCCCTCGACAATCTACGCCGCCATCGGACCGAGCGGGGTCTGGAAATCCGAGAACAACGGGACGACCTGGGCCCCGGTCTTCTTCAAGGAGACTACGGTCTCCGTGGGCGACATCGCCGTGTCCCGGTCCAACCCCTCCATCGTTTGGGCGGGGACCGGCGAGGCCACCTGCCGGAACAGCGTCACGATCGGCGACGGCGTTTACAAGTCCGTCGACGCGGGCAAAAACTGGACGAACATGGGGCTCAAGGAGACGCGGCATATCAGCCGAATTGTCATCAACGAGGGAGACCCCAACATCGTGTTCGTCGCCGCGATGGGACATCTCTGGGGTCCCAATCCCGACCGGGGGGTTTACCGGACCCTCGATGGCGGCAAATCGTGGACGAAAGTTCTCTATGTCAATGATAACACTGGGTTTGCGGACATCGCCATGGACCCCGGCAACTCTCTCGTCCTTTATGCGGCCGCCTACGAGCACAGACGGCTGCCTTACGATTTCACCGGCGGAGGGCCCGGAAGCGGCCTTTATAAATCCGATGACGGCGGAGTGACCTGGAGGCGGCTCACGAAGGACCTTCCCGAAGGCATCATGGGCCGGATCGGCATCGGAGTCGCCCGGAGCAAGCCGGGCGTCGTTTACGCCCTCGTCGAGCACAAGGACGGAGGCATCTGGCGCTCCGAGGACTGCGGGGAAAGCTGGAAGAGGACGTGCGACACAGCCACGTTCAAGCGGATCAATTCGCGCCCGTTCTACTACAGCCAGATCCACGTGGACCCTGGCGACGACAAGACGGTCTATGTCCTTTCGACGGGCCTCTTCGTGTCGAACGACATGGGACAGAAGTTCAAACCCATCGGGGCGGGGATCCACCCCGATCATCATGGCTTCTGGATCGACCCTTCCGACCCCCTTCATCTCATCGACGGGAACGACGGCGGGGTGGACCTTTCCTACGACGGAGCCAAGACTTGGCAGGCGGTCCAAAGCATGGACTTGGCCGAGGTCTACCAGGTCGGCTACGACATGAGGACGCCGTATCATGTCTATTGCGGCCTCCAGGACAACGGCTCCTGGGGAGGCCCGAGCGCTTCGCTCGATCCGAGAGGCATCGCCAACGAGGAATGGGAGATGGTCGGCGGGGGAGACGGATTCTTCGTCAAACCCGATCCCTCCGACCCGAACACAGTCTACAGCAACTCGCAGATGAACGGGCTCGCACGAAGCGACCTGAGGATCGGCAGGTCGAAGTCCATACGGCCGGCTGCTTCATGGAAGGAACCGCCCTACCGATTCAACTGGAACTCTCCAGTCCTGGTTTCCCCCAACGATCCCAAGACCGTCTATTGCGGCGGGAATTTTCTCTTCCTGACAGCGGACAGGGGGAACTCCTGGGAGATCATAAGCCCGGACCTGACCACCAACGACCCGGCCAAACAAAAGGACTCGGGAGGACCGATCTCCTTCGAGAATACCGGCGCCGAGGTCCATTGCACGATCGTGACGATCGCGGAATCGCCGTTGGATAAAAAGACCCTCTGGTGCGGAACGGACGACGGGAATCTCCAGGTAACCAGGGACGGCGGCAAGACCTGGAAGAACATCATCGGCGGCGTCCAGGGCCTTCCCATGCATACCTGGTGCTCCAGGGTGGAAGCTTCTCACTTCGACGCGGGAACGGCTTTCGCCGCCTTCGACGGCCACCGGACCGACGATTACACGACCTACCTCTACAAAACCACGGATTTCGGCAGAACATGGAAATCCATCAAAGGGAACCTGCCATTCGGCTGGGTCCACGTCGTCCGGGAGGACCCGAAGAACAGGAACCTCCTCTACGCGGGCACCGAATTCGGCGTCTTCGCATCTCTGGACGGCGGAGCGACCTGGTTCTCTCTCAAGAACAACCTGCCGACCGTCGCCGTCCACGACATCGCCGTCCATCCGAGGGAAAACGACCTGATCATCGGGACCCACGGCAGGGGAGTCTGGATCCTAGACGACATTTCGTACCTCCAAGAGATGTCCGAGACGGTCCTCGTCTCGGCTTTCCATCTATTCAAAGCCCGGCCGGCGACCCTTTTCTGGAGCACGGTCAAGGGAGATCCCTACAGCAAGCCCGTCTTCCTAGGGAAGAACCCTCCGGCAGGGATCTTCGTCACGACCTGGAGCAAGAGCGACATCAAGGAAAAGATAAAAATCGCGGTCAAGGACGGGGCGGGCGTGACGCTCACGGAATTCGACCTGAACCAGAAGGCCGGCCTCCAGAGGGATGCCTGGAATTTTCAGTTCCTGCCCGCGGCCGCCGACGGGAAGAAATACTCGGCGTCGGTAATCGTCGTCTCCCTGCCCAGCGTCCGGCCCGGGACCTATACCCTGGAAATCACGCTGGCAGGGACCGCTTACGTTTGTCCCGCACAAGTCCTCGCCGACCCGCGGGTCGACTTCCCCGAGGCCCAATGGGCGGCCCAAAGTAATTGCCTGGCCGAACTCCTCAAGGTCTCAAAGAAACTGGGCCTGGCTGTTACCGCGGTTAAGAACATCCGGAGGCACCTGGATGGGCTTCAGCCGGACATCGCCAAATCGCCGGGGCAAAAATCGGTCCTTCTTCGTTCAGCATTGGACGATTTTTTTGGCGGCTTCGCCAAGCTTGAAAAGGATATTCTCCCCGGCGACATGATGGCCTCTCAAGGCTCCCTGGAACAATCCCTTCGCGTAGGCTCCCGGTCCATTCAGCTTACGACCCTGGGAATATCATTCGCCGGCTTTCCTTCCGCACCGACCGGGACCGAGCTCGTCCAATTTAACGAGATTCGCGTCATGATCGACGCCTCAGTGGAAGCTCTTAACAAATTGATCACGACTGAACTTCCCAAACTGAACCAGCTCTTCAAGGACAACGGCCTTAAGCCCTTTCCCGATATCCCTGAAATCAAACTCTAAGACCGTTTTTTATTATAGAACTCTTATTATTTAATTTTTAATTATCGTTAATAATTATATAATTATATTGTAATCAGCTATTTACAGCATTTTTTATTTTTATAGATCCTGATTTTTTCCTTCATGAGAATCTGAGCAACTTGACTTTCTATTTCTTAATATTTTTCTCTTTTTCAGCAGATCAAGAGATTGTTTTTAATTAATTATTTCCCTAAAAACCCCGGCGTTAATTGTCGATAAGATTGGCTTATCTGGATTATTATTATGTTCTTTTTAAAAACGCGGTCATATCCGCAACGCTCTTAGTTAAATTATTCTGAGGTGAGCCTCCGACGAGCGCCGCCCAAATCCTTCTGCTGCGCATATTTAATCCGTCGCCTTAAATCTATCCTCCGAGCATTCGGCAAGATCCGCGTTTAACACAATCAAGATCTAGCGTCAAAATTTTATTTAACTAATTATTCATTCCAATAAACCTAGCAAAACCTACCGGCTCAATCCCAATTGAATCCAATCAAAATAACAAGCCATAAAATTCTTCTATCTATTTTATATTCTATTATTTATAAAATTTGTCGGCGCGCCGACATTTTCGAAAAGTTTTTTTCTTTTTTTTGTTGCATTTTTATTTGCGTTTGTATATAAAGGATTTCAGATCCATGCAAGAACGCACGACGGGAGGCATTCGTTGATTATCGCTATCGCCAACCAAAAGGGGGGCGTGGGCAAAACGACGACATCTATTAATGTTTCTTCCGCGATCGCGCTGATGGGGAAGAGGGTTTTGCTCGTCGACATGGATCCGCAAGCCCACAGCACCATCTCTTTCATTAACAATCCTTCTCGTTTCGAGAAATCCCTCTATGACGTTTTGATGAACAAAAGTGAGAAAATCCAGGCCGTCATCACCGAATCTACCGTCCCCGGGCTCGACATTGTTATCTCGAAAATATCCATGGCAAAGTTGGAGCCTTCGCTGCTTGGGGACATGGACGGACATTACCGCATGAAGGACGTGCTGGAGCCGATCAAGAGCAAGTATGATTTCATCTTTATCGACACACCGCCGACTCTCGGTTTGATCACGCTCAACGCGCTCGTCGCCTCTGCCTTCATCCTTATACCCATCCAGTCTTCTTACCTATGCCTCGAGGGGACGGATGACCTTCTGGAGACGATCGACAAGGTCCGCCGAATCGCTAATCCGCGCCTTAAGATCATAGGAGTCCTTGTCACGCTCCACGATAGGAGGACTAACCTGGCCAAAGACGTCGTCGCAAGGCTCAAAAACGTCTTCGGAGATAAGGTTTTCGAAACCTATATCTCCAAAAGCGTCAAGCTGGAAGAGAGCCCGGCCTATAAAGAGTCGATCTTTACATACGCACCCAATTCCGTCGGAGCCCTGCAATATAAAAAAGTCGCTGAGGAGATAATCGAACGTGCAAAAAAACAAGCGTTCCGGTCTTCCTGATTCAATTGGCATGAGGCATGACGACCATTTCGTGGACCTGATCTCATCCAGGAACGCCGGGCCTCGAATCCGGATGATCGCCCTTGAAAAGATCGATCCCAATCCGCATCAGGCCCGGAGCGAACTCGGGAACATCCAGGAGCTTATGGATTCCATCAAGTCCAAGGGAGTCTTGGAACCCATCCTGGTCCGCTCTAAAGCCGATCGTTTTGAGATCATTGCGGGAGAAAGGCGCTTAATAGCCTCCAAGAACATCGGCCTCAAGGAAATTCCCTGCATCGAGATGGATGTTCAGCAGAACGAGGCCATGGAGATCGCCCTCATCGAGAACCTGCAGAGGAAGGACCTTGATCTTTTTGAAGAAGCCGACGGCCTCAACGCGCTCATCGATCTTTATGCCTACAATCACCAAGAGGTATCTGAGAAGATCGGGAAAGCCCGCTCCACGATCACCGAGATCCTTTCCATAAGCAAGGTCCCGGTTAAGGTCCGCGAGATCATTAAAAATTCAGGTGTCTTCAGCCGAAGCACCATCATCGAAATCGCTAAACAGAAGACCGAGGCCGACATGCTGAAGTTCGCCCAGGCAATCGTCGAGAGGCGCCTGACCAGAGAAGATACACGAGATCTTTCCAAACTGCTTAAAGGCAAACTTAAAAAGCCCAAATTCTATGTCTATAATTATGTTCCCGAGGGGACCGACAGGTACAAGCTGCGCCTTGAATTCAAGAAGCAGACCATGAGCCGTCAAGAGATCATAGAAATCCTGCAAGAAATTATCGAAAAGCTCAAAACGCAGGCCTCATCAAAAAGTTAATGGGGAATTAGCCCCGTTTAAGATTTGTCTAATTCGCTTAATCCATTGATAATACGTTATTTATCTGTTTTTAAGCATATTTTATGATAGTTGACATAATAAACGTTATGCGACGCAGTATTTCGCCTTCCTCCAACCCACTTATTCTCAAAGAGTTCCCGCCATTCACATCCTGTGAATTTTGCGTCTGCACAAAAACGGTGCACCTGTGGAAAACACAGGCGCACGTTCTTCTCAGTTCTCTTGCGTTTGTACCTGCAACCTATTGTTCTTGATGGCATGGACACGTAGATTGGAGGTTTGGACGGGATGGAGCCCCAAGAACCGGGCCGTCCCTTGGGCCGTGGATTTCAGGGATAAATAATCCGCCGCGTCTACATCCCCTTGCTCATGGCTCCTAAAAAATCCTGGTTCGTTTTCATTTTCCCCAGCTTCTCGTTGAGGAGTTCCATGGCTTCGACCTCGCCCAGCTGGCTGAGGACCTTCCTCAAGATCCAGATCCGGTTGAGGTCGTCGGCCTCGATCAGCAGCTCTTCCTTGCGGGTTCCGGACCGGGAGATGTCAATGGCCGGAAATAGACGCTTGTCGACAAGGCGCCGGTCGAGGTTGATCTCCATGTTGCCCGTTCCCTTGAACTCTTCAAAGATGACCTCGTCCATCCGGCTTCCGGTGTCGATGAGGGCCGTGGCCATGATGGTCAAGCTGCCGCCCTCTTCGACCTTTCGGGCCGCGCCGAAAAATTTCTTGGGCTTGTTCAGGGCGTTGGCGTCGATGCCGCCCGAGAGGACCTTGCCCGAGGGAGGTATGATGGCATTGTGAGCCCGGGCCAGCCGGGTGATCGAGTCCAGCAGGATGACGACATCGCGCTTGATCTCGACAAGTCTCTTGGCTTTTTCCAGGACGATATTGGCGACCTGGGCGTTCCGGGAAGGCGGCTCATCGAACGTGGATGCCACGACCTCTCCCGAGCAGCTCCGCTTGAAGTCCGTGACCTCCTCGGGGCGCTCGGCGATGAGAAGGACGATGAGGAAGACCTCGGGGTGGTTTTTCTCGATGGACTTGGCGATCGTCTTGAGCAGGGTCGTCTTTCCGGCCCTGGGGGGAGAAACGATGAGACCCCTCTGGCCCTTGCCTATGGGCGTCAGGAGCTCCATGATCCGAGCGTTCATGTTCTTGGGGTTTCCGTCCTGGAGCTTGATCATTTCGAAGGGATAAAGCGGCGTCAAACTGTCGAAATGAACGTTGTGCCGGGTATCGATGATGACTTCGGGGTGGAGGAAATTTACTGCCTCGATCTTGATCAGGGCGAAATATTTCTCGCCGTTCTTAGGCGCCCGGACGACGCCGGAAATAGTGTCCCCCGTTCTGAGCTGGAACTTGCGGATCTGCGACGGCGAGACGTAAATGTCGTCCTGGCTCGGAAGATAACTGAATTCCGGGGCCCTCAGGAACCCGAACCCGTCCTCGAGGCATTCGAGGACCCCCTCCGAGAAAAGCAGCCCCTGCTTCTTGGCCTGGGCCTCAAGGATCTTGAAGGTGAGAGTGTGCTTATTGGCGGCCTCAACCTCTTCCTCGGCGAGGCCCAGGGTCACGCCGAGCTTCTTGAGGGCCGGAACGTCCTTTTCTTCCAGGTCGACAAGATTGTACTCTTTCATTATTTACCTCTCTGCCAATTGATTTGATCAAAAAAATCTATCTGGTCAAGAACTCAGTTCGTAAGCGGCGGTCCCTTCGGAGGGCTCTCCCCTCCCCCGACGGCGCCGCCCGAAAGCCCTTCATCAAGGGCCACTACGCCCGCGCCTTCCTTGCTTTTGGGCTGTTTTTGGGGCAGAGGACGCGTCAGGACGATCTTCAGGACCTCGTCCATGGTTTCGACCAGGTGGATCTGCATGTTCTGCCTGATGATCTTGGGCAGGTCCTTGAGGTCGGGCTTGTTGTCCAGGGGCAGAACGGCCGTCCGGATGCCCTCCCGGTACGCGGCCAGAAGCTTTTCCTTGATGCCGCCCACCGCCAGGACCTTGCCTTTGAGGGTGATCTCCCCGCTCATGGCCACCTTTTTATTCACCGGTATCTCGGTCAGGAGGGAGATGATGGCCGTGGCGAGGGTGATGCCCGCGGATGGCCCTTCCTTGGGTATGGCGCCTTCGGGAACGTGGACGTGGATGTCGAAGTTCTTGTGCAGGTCCGTGGCGATGTTCAGTTCGTAGATCTTGCCGCGGACGAAGCTGAAGGCGGTCTGGGCCGACTCCTGCATGATCTCTCCGAGCTGCCCGGTCAAAGTGAAATTCCCCTTGCCGTGGATCTTGGTGGCCTCGAAGGTCAGCATCTCCCCGCCGAATTCCGTCCAAGCCATTCCCAGGGAGACCCCCACCTCATCCCGCTTGTCGATCTCGGAACGGCGGAACTTCGGGACTCCCAAATAGGCTTCAAGGTTCTTCGGAGTGATCTTTTCCTTGTGGTCCCTCCCCTGGAGGACGACCTTCTTGACGACCTTGCGGCAGACCGTAGTGATCTCCCGCTCCAAGTTCCGGACGCCGGCTTCCCGGGTGTACTCGCGGATGAGCTTGAGCATGGCCGGGTCGGTGATCCTGAGATTCTTATCCGTCAACCCGTGGGACTTCATCTGCTTGGGAACGAGGAACCGTTTGGCGATCTCGAGTTTTTCTTGCTCGGTGTATCCGGGGATCCGGATGATCTCCATGCGGTCGATGAGAGGTCTGGGGATGGAGTCCAGCATGTTGGCCGTGACAATGAACATAACCTGGGAAAGGTCGAAGTCGGTGTCAATATAATGGTCCAGGAACGTGTTATTTTGTTCAGGGTCAAGAACCTCCATGAGAGCCGAGGCGGGATCGCCCCGGAAGTCCATGCTCATCTTGTCCACTTCGTCCAGAAGAAAAACGGGGTTCTTCGTCCCGGCCCTTTTGATCATCTGGATGATGCGGCCGGGATAGGCTCCGATGTAAGTCCGCCTGTGGCCCCGGACCTCGGCTTCGTCCCGGACGCCGCCGAGGGAGAGACGGACGAACTTCCGTCCCGTCGCCCGGGCTATCGACTTGCCCAGGGAGCTCTTGCCCACTCCCGGGGGGCCAACAAAACCGAGAATGACGCCCTTGGGATTTTTGACCAATTGCCGGACGGACAGATACTCGAGGATCCTTTCCTTGACCTTCTCGAGGCCGTGGTGGTCCTCGTTGAGGATGATCTCGGCCCCCTTGAGGTCCCTCTTTTCTCTCGACTTGTGGACCCAGGGCAGGGAAAGAAGCCAGTCCAGGTAGTTCCGGCTGACCGTGGCCTCCGCGGACATGGGGGGCATGGCCTCCAGCCGCTCGATCTCTTTATAGGCCTTTTCCTCAGCATCCTGGGGCATCTTGGCCTTGGCGACTTTCTGTCGCAACTCTTCGACCTCGTTCGGCTGCTCTTCCTTCCGGGGCCCCCCCATCCCGGCCGGAATATTCTTTTGTCCGGGATCCTTGAGCGGCGGCCGGCGCCTCCCCGGCTTTTGGCCGTCCCTCTGGTAGGCGGAGTGGATCTTCAGGATCTCGTTCTCCAGGACATAGTTCAGGCGCCTCAAGCGCTCCAGACTGTTGATCGTCTCGAGGAGGTTCTGTTTCTCGTCGAGGGGCAGGTAAAGGTGGGAGGCGATGATGTCGGCGATGCGGTCGGCCGTGTTCTCCCTGAGGGCCGGGATGATGGAGTCGAGGTTCGCGTTCTGGTTGAGTTTCAAGTATTCCTCGAAGAGGGACAGGACCCTTTTAAGAAGCTCCTTGGCGTCCTGGGTGTGGTCCTCGGCCTCCTTGAGCACTTTGGCCAGGATCTGGTAATAGGGGTAGGTGCTGAGATATTCGACGATCCTCGCCCGGCTTTTGCCCTCCACGATGACCTTCATGTTCTTCTCGTCGGTTTTGACCGTGCGGATGATCTTGGCCGTCACGCCCATGGAGTAGATGTCCCGGGGCGTGGGGTTGTCGATCGAGGCATCCATCTGGGCTGAGAGGAAGATCATCTTGTCTTTTTCGGCGGCCTTTTCCAGGGCCTGGATGGAGGATGGTCTTCCGACGATGAAGGGCACCAGGGTGGCCGGAAATACCACCAGGTCCCGAAGCGGGATCAGGGGGATGTTCCGGATGACCTCGTTGTGTTCAGTTTCCGGCATGGGTCATGCTCCGATCGCCTCGCTGAATTTTTCGAAGCTGAGTTCGTTTTCTTTGACCATTTTCCGGGCAATCTCGATCGCCGGGGCCTTCTTGCTCGAGGGCAGGTTGAAGCGGACGCTTGTCACTCCATTATAGCCTGTCCGAGCAAAAAGTCAACTGTCTTCCGGAAGAGGATGTTCTCCTCGATGTCTCCCCTCTTCCCCTCCATGTCCACCGTTTCGACCACCTTTTCCAAGGGGACCTGATTGGCCTGCGCCAACCCCTTCATTTCCTCCTCGACCTCCGCGTCGGTGACCGTGATCGCTTCCTTCTCGGCAATCCTGGTCAGGATGAGGTTGTTCTTGATGTTCCGCTCGGCCTGCTTTTTGCCCTCGGCGGCCAGCTCCTCGGCCTGGTCCTTTCCCAGCCGGGTCTGCGGGTAGCTGCTCAGGATACGTCTGAGGACGGCCCGGGTCTCATCCTCGACCAGGCTTTCCGGAAGCTCGACGGTCACCCCCCCCGAGATCTTTTCCAGAAGCTCGGAGGCCGCCCTGCTCCGGCCGGAGCTCTCCTTGGAGACGAGGAGCCGGGCCCGGATCTTCTCCCTCAGGTCCTCCAGCCCCCGGTAGTCGCCGAGCGTCTTGGCCAGGTCGTCGTCCAGGGGCGGGACCTTTTTTTCCTTGTTGGACTGCACTTTGAGCCGGTACTCGACGTCCTTGCCGGCCAGCTTCTTGTTGGCGTGGTCCTTCGGATAGGCCACGGAAAAAGTCTTTTCCTCGCCCGGCTTCAGGCCGGAGAGGTTTTCGTCCAGGGACGGCTCGTTCTCGGCATGGCCGGCCAGGACGACCGTTTTTTCGGCCGGGAAGGCCTTTTTCGTTCTTAGGTCCCGGCCCTGGACCTGGACGACGACATAGTCCCCGTCCATCACTCCCCTGCCCTCCGCGGGTACGTATTCGGCCGCCCTCTGCCTCAGCTCCTCGAGGGATTGCTCGACCTCCTTGTCCTCGACAACCGCGACGCGGCGCGTCAGTCGGACCTTCTTGTAGTCCGGAAGTTCGAACTCGGGCAGGACCTCGAAAGCCACCCGGGCGTGCAGGGTCCGGTCCTCCTCGAAATGGGCGTCCAGGAGGACCGGGACGCTGACCGGCCGCAGTCCGCCTGCCTTCAACTCCTCACCGAGGGCCTTGGGGACGAGGGCATCCACGACGTCCTTCTGGATCTCTGCAAAGAACATCCTTTGGACGAGGTCCCTGGGGGCCTTCCCCTTCCGGAAACCGGCCAACTTCGCCTTGGACGCATATTCTGCGAGGATCTTATCAAACTCCTCTCCGACCGCGGCGGGGGGGACCTCGAGGTCCAACTCCCGGCGGGTGGGGCTCACGATCTTGACCTTTTCCGGGCCTGCGTTGTTCATGGGTCAGTCCCTTCTTTCAAGTCCTGTTCGTCCATCGTCCCACCCCGTAGGGCCCGACAACGGTTGGTCCTGAGCGCGGAAAATGGGCAGAGCGGGGTTCGAACCCGCACTCCTTCATCAGGAACTAGGTCCTAAGCCTAGTGCGTCTGCCAATTCCGCCACCTGCCCGTATCTTCGCACTTTTCAGGAATGGACAATGACTCCGGCGGGGGCCTACGGTGAATTGGTCAATAAATTTACCATAAACCGGGCCCACTTGTCAATTCTATCTCAGGAGTTTTTTGAGCTTCCCGGCAAGTTCCGGGTTGAGTCCGAGGAGGGTCTTGTAGACCTCCGTCGCGCTGTAGGTGTCCTTCAGGTTGAGGTAGACGATGGCCAGGTTGTAGTGGGCCACGGCGTTGTCGGGCTTGAGCTCGATACTTTTTCTCAGGGGTTCCAAGGCCGCCTCGAAGTTCTTGAGCATCATGTAGCCGACGCCGATGTTGATCCAGCCCACCGGGTCCTCAGGCATGAATTCCGCATACTTCTGGAACCCCTCGACCGCCTCCTTGTATTTGTTGGCCAGGGAATAGCTGTATCCGATATTGTACAAGGCCGAGGCATAGCCCGGCTTGATAGCCAGGGCGTCTTTGAAGGCCCCGACCGCCTCCTCATACCGCTTCTGCTTGAGGAACATGATCCCCAGGTTGAAGAAGGCCAGCTCGTTCCCGGGATTGAATTCAATGATCTTCCTCGCGGCTTCGATGGCCTTATCATACTGCCCGGCCTCATCGTACATCGTGATGATCTTCCCGTAATACGTGGTGGCTCCCTCGGGATTGATCCCGGAAAGGGCCTTGTAGGTCTCTTCGGCCTTGTCCAACCGGCGGGCCCGCGCATAGGCCTCGGCAATATTGAAGTTCGTCTTAATATCATTGGGCTGGAGCTTTTGGGCCTCCTCCAGGGCGGACACGGCCGCCTCCAACTCGTTCGTCTCCATCCGGCACAGCCCGAGCCGCAGATAGCCGTTCCAGGGGTTCTCCGGCTCCAGACGGATGTACTTCTCGTAAGCCTCCGCGGCCTTGGCGAAGTCCTTGGCCTCCTCCAGGGCCGTGCCGAGATCATTAAAGGCCTCCTTTCGGTTCGGGTCCAGGGCGACGGTCCTCTCCAGGGGCCCGATGGCGTCGCTGAAGCGCTGCATCCTGATATAGACGGACCCGAGGCCATGGTGGGCGTCGACATGGTCGGCATCCAATTCAATGACCTTTTTATAAGCCGCGGCAGCGGCGTTATAGTCCCTTTGATCTGAATAGACTTGGGCCAGGAGGCTGTGGGCGACGATCAGGGACGGATCGAGCTTGACAGCCGTTTCCAGATAAGAGCGGGCCGTTGCCGCCTCGTCCATCATGGCGGCCAGCCGGCCGGCCAGGTAAGCCCCTTCGAGGGAGGAGAAATAGTCCTCTCGAGCGGAATCTTTGAGTGAGATGATCTTGCCCGCCCGGGGGAGGTTCTGGAAAAGGTTCGACGGGAGGACGCACCGCAATCCCTTGCCCATCACCTGGATCATGCCCACGACCTTGCCATTTAGATCGAAAACCGGGCCTCCCGTGAAGGAGTCAGGGATGGCCAGGGAAACTTCCATGAATTTCTGGTCCGGCGCCAATTCGAGGAACTTCCGGATGGTCCCTTCGGAAGGCATGAGCTGGCCGGTTTCATTGGCGCCGATGGCGAATATCCGAGCGCCCTGAACAAGCCCTTCCGGGCCGCTCGTGACCAGGGCCCGGACCTTGCCTTTGAGCTTCAGGAAGGTGATATCGTAGGGCTTGGAGACGGTCACGATGCCTTCGATCTTGATCTTTTTACCCTTCGCGGTGACGACCTCGGCGTCGAAGGCCCGGCCGACGAGATGATAACTCGCGGCCACCACGTCTTCGGTGACCGCGAAGGCCGTGCCCTTGGCGAGTTCCTTCTTGTCATCGCCATAAACGATGAGCGTGACGGCGCCCAGGCTGTTCTGGCTGAAGATCCTGGCCGCTTCTTCCGTCTGCGCCGGGACCGCCTTCGGAACGGCCAACAAGCCCGCCACCACAAGAATCCCCATCCCAGATTTCATCCTTGACCTCCTTTATGAAGAAAGCCGCGAAATCAAGCTTATATTAACTTTACTCACCCGGCCTTCCGCTGTCAACACAAGGTATTATTGACAAACATGTGTCCGTCGAGTAGCGTTGGATCGGCATGTGGACAAAACGTCTTCCGGCCGTCATTCTCATCGTCGTGCTCCTAACGCTGACGGGTCTTTTCCTTTGGAAGGGTCAGAAGGGAATGGTCGACTTCGAGGTCAACGACACAGCGGGCCAAAGGATCCGGGCCGGAGAGACTCTCTACCGGCAGGAGGACGGCCATTACGAATTCAAGTATCCTCCTTTCGCCGCCGTCCTGTACGTGCCGGTGTCCTTCCTGCCGCTCGCGGAGGCCAAATTCGCCTGGTTCCTCCTCGTCCTCGGTTCTTCGGTCCTGGTCTTCCAATTATCCTACGCCCTCGTCCGCCCGGAGGCGAAGAAGGCCTGGGTCCTCCGCGTCTTCCCACCGCTCATCCTGGCCAAGTTCTTCTTGCGGGAGCTCCAGCTCGGCCAGATCAACGCCCTTATCACGGCCCTGCTCCTCATCATGGTCATTTTTATGATGAGGGATGAGGACCGTCCCGGGGGCGCCCGCGAAGGTTGGGCGGGGGTCCTGTGGGGCGCGTCTTCCGCCCTGAAACCTTACGCGTTGATCTTCCTCCCCTACTGGGTCCTAAAAAAAAGGTGGCTGGTCCTCGCCGGGGGCATCCTCGTGCTCGTTCTGGCCTTCCTCGGGCCGGCCTTATTTTACGGACCTTCCGGGAACATCCAGGTCCACGGAGAATGGTTGAATTCACTGTCGCGGTCGACGCCCGGTCTCCTGAGCACGCAGGACAATGTCTCGCTCATTGCCCTGTTCATAAAATGGACGGGCCGGGCCCAACTCTCGCGCGCCCTCTACCTTGTGACCGTGGCCACGCTCGCGCTTGTCTTCCTGTTCCTCATGATCAGGGGGCGAGGCATCCCTCGGGGCATGATCCTCGAGTCGGCGCTTCTCCTGACCCTTATCCCGATCGTTTCGCCGCTCGGATGGGATTACACCCTGCTTTCCTCCGTGCCGGCGGTCATGCTCGTCCTGAACCACTTCGACGCCTTTTCCAAGCCGGCCAGGGCCTTCCTCATCCTGAACTTGGCCGCGGCCGGCCTATCCATCTACGATCTCATGGGGCGGGTCCTTTACGCCAAGTTCATGGCCCTCTCCGTCATCACTTTGAATTTCCTTGTCCTATCCGCTTTCCTGGCATGGCTTCGAACGAAGGGTCGGGCCTGAAAGAGGAAACGAAAGGATGGGAGCGCCGGACATGAAAAAGGGCCCGAACACGGTCCTAATGATCTGGCTCCTGGTCGTCCTCGGCGGATTCTTGTGGAACGCCGCCCTCTTCGCCGCCCCGCTCCTGAGACACGAAGAGCCCTTCGTCTCGGCGTTCGTCTACGCGGCCTTTTCCCCCGTCTGCCATCAGCTCCCGGAACGAAGCTTCTCCATCCACGGGTCCCCTCTGGCCGTCTGCGGCCGCTGTCTCGGCATCTATCTTGGTTTCTCCGCGGGGACGATCCTCTACCCATTCCTCCGCCGGTTCTCCAGGCCTCTCCTGCCCGCGACCTCGATCTTTGTTCTCGCGAGCCTGCCCATCGGCCTCGACACGGCCGGCAATTTTCTGGGCCTTTGGGCGAGCCCGATCGGGCTCCGCCTCGCGGCCGGTCTGATCTGGGGATCGGTCCTTCCCTTTTATTTGATCACGGGGCTCTACGAGGTTCGGCAGCTCCTCGGCGGGAAATTCCGCTTGAAATCGCCGGGGGAAACGAAATAGAATGGTTTGACGAAGGAGACGGACCGATGAACGATCATAAGCCCAACATGCTCGCACCCGCGCTCATCGGGGGCGCGGTCGCCGGCGTCCTTTCGAGCATTCCCTTCCTGAACTGCCTCTGCTGTCTCTGGATCATTGGCGGGGCCGTCCTGGCTTCGTATCTGCTGGCCAAGGATTCGCCCGTCTCCCTCACCTCAGGCGACGGGGCCATCGTCGGGGCGCTCGCCGGGATCTCGGCCGCCGTCGTCGATTCTCTCGTCGGCATCCCCCTCCACGGCCTCAACGTGGCCGTGATACGCCGGATGATGGAGCGTCTGTCGGAGTTCGCCGATGAGATGCCCTCCGGCTGGGAAAACTGGCTCGACCGGACGGGAGGAGGGTTTTCGATCGCCATGTTCCTCATGGGGCTCTTCATTTCCGCGGCCGTCTTTGCCGCCTTGGGCGCCCTGGGAGGGATCATCGGCGCTTCCCTGTTCGGGAAAAAAAAGGCACAAGGAGCCGACATTGCACCTTAAAACCCAAGTGATCGTCAACCCTGAATCCAATCAGGGCCGGACGCGCAAAAGGTGGACCGAGATCAAGGAGGGCCTGCGCCACTTCATCAAGGAGTTCCGGTACGATTTCACGGAGAAACCCCTCCAGGCCACGGAGATCGCGCGCGAGGCCATCAAGGGCGGGTCCGAGCTCATCATCGGCGTCGGCGGCGATGGGACGATGAACGAGATCGCCAACGGATTCTACGAGGATAAGCGGATCATCAACCCTGAGACGAGCCTGGGGATCGTCCCCTCCGGGACGGGGTGTGATTTCACCCGGAGCCTGAACATTCCCAACGGACTGAAGAACGCTCTCAAGGTCATCACCGAGGCCCCGTCCGCGAGGATCGACGTGGGCCGGGTGAGCTTCCGGGGGCATTCGGGCGATCCTGCAGAGAGGTTCTTCCTCAACATTGCCGACTTCGGGATCGGCGGCGAGGTCGTCAAGAAGGTCAACGACCGCCGTCTTGAGCGGAAGGCATCGTCCTACGTCCGGTGCCTGATCTCGACCATGGTCCAATACCGGAACAAAAGACTGCGGATCCGGGTCGACGGAAACGAAATGCCGGAAGAGGACTACCTGATCGGCGTCGTGGCCAACGGCCGGGTCTTCGGCAAGGGCATGAAAGTCGCTCCTCAGGCCCGCCTGGATGACGGCCTCTTCGACACCATCCTCGTCAAGGGCATGAAATTCCTCGAGTTCTGCCGCCACGGCTGGAAGCTCATCAACGGCAGCCACCTTTCCCACCCCAAGATCGACCTTATCCGCGGTAAGAAAGTGGAAGCTTTCTGTCGTCCGGATGAAAGCGTGCTCCTGGAACTGGACGGCGAGCAACTGGGAACCCTGCCGGCTTCATTCGAGATCGTTCCGCGAAATATGCTCGTCAAAGGGTATCCGGTGGGCTAATCGGCCTTATTCAAGGCATACAACCGCGGATCGTTGGTGAGGACCAGGTTCCCGCTCCCATCGTAGAATCTGTAGATGATGGTCCGGGTCCGGATGTTGGATTTCCGGAACGAGGCCTGGATCCGACTGATGTAGTTTCTCGTTTCCGGATAGGGAGGGATGCCTTTGTATTTTTTCACGGCCTCTTGGCCGGCGTTGTAGGCGGCCAGGACAAGATTCGTGTTCCCGTCAAAGAGCTTGATCAGGTCCTTCAGGTACTTGGTGCCGCCTTCGATGTTCTCTTCGGGGTCGTAGAAGTTGTTGACCGCGTAGGCATCGGCCGTGGCCGGCATGAGCTGCATGAGACCCATGGCGCCCTTCTCGGAGACGGCGAAGCTGTCGTAATTGGATTCCGCCCGGATGATGGCATGGATGAGGTCAGGCTCCACGCCGTGTTTTTGGGCGACTTTCCGGACGACGTTGTCGTATGTCTTCCTGCCGACGTCCTGAGATTGAGCGCAGAGGGAGAGGGCCCATCCCAGTGTCGCGATGACGGTCACGGCGATTCTTGCGATTCTCATGGGACCCTTTGACCCCAGCTTGCCAAAAAACGGCAGGTTTGACAATCCCCTTTAGGGGTGATTTTTCCTTTCAGCCCCCGACGAGCCTCTCGATGAGAGCATAGCTCTTTTCAAGGGCTGAGTCCAGCGCCTCGGGCTTCGACCCTCCCGCCTGCGCGAAATCCGGCCGGCCCCCGCCTCCTCCGCCGACAAGGGGGGCCAATTCCTGGATGACCGCCCGGGCCTCAACCTTGGACGTCAGGTCCTTGGTCACCGTGACGACCAGAGAGACCTTCCCGCCGTCCACGGCGCCAAGGACCACGATCCCGGACCCCATCTTTTGTTTCAGCGAATCGGCAAGGCCCCTGAGCCCGCCCATGTCCAGGCCTTCCACTTTTTGGGTCATGACGGGAATGCCCCTGACCGTTCGGACGACACCTTCATCGTTCTGAAGCTTTTGGCAGGCCAGTTTCTGCCTCAAGGCCTTGTTCTCCTTAGTAGCGGTCTCGAGGGACCCCATCATCTTGTCGATCCTGGAAAGGACCTCTTTTCGAGAGACACCCAGGCCCTGCTCGACGCCCATCATCAGGTCCTCGAGCTCCTGGAGATAGCGGAAGGCCTCCTCCCCGGTCACGGCCTCGATCCTCCTCATGCCGGACGCGATGCCGGATTCTGAAAGGACCTTAAACATCCCGATCTCGCCCGTGGAACGGACGTGGATCCCCCCGCAGAGCTCCTTGCTGAAGTCCCCGACCCGGACGAGACGAACGGTCTCCCCGTATTTCTCCCCGAAGATGGCCATGGCGCCTTCCCGGATCCCTTCTTCGAGCGACGTGACCTTGGTGTCGACGCCCACGTCCTCCCTGATCTTTTCGTTGACCAGGCTCTCGACCCTTCGGACCTCCTTCCGGCCCAGAGCGGCGAAATGGGTGAAATCGAATCTCAAGCGCTTGTCCGAAACGAGAGAGCCGGCCTGCTTGACATGATCGCCCAGGACCTGGCGAAGGGCGGCATGGAGGAGGTGGGTCGCGGTGTGGTTGTTGGAGATCGATCTCCGGCGGCCGGGGTCGGCCGCGGCGTCCACCGCGTCTCCCGCGACCAGGGTCCCGGCCAGGGGCTTGACCCTGTGGGCGATGAGCTCCGGAGTGAGATAGTAGGCATTCTCGACGAGGCCGGAAAAATGGGCGTTTTTAAGGACGCCCGTGTCCCCCACCTGTCCCCCGGCCTCGGCGTAAAAGGGCGTCCGGTCAAGAACGACCTCACCTTCCTCTCCGGGGCCGAGTTCCGGGGCCGGCCTCCCGTCCTTGAGGATGGCCAGGACCTCGGCGTCCTGGACCTCGGCTGACTCGTGGGCGACGGAACGGACCTTGAGGTCCTTCAAGTCTTCGGTGATCCTCTTAGCCTTCTGCCTGAGCTCGCCCTTCCAGGACTGCCGGGCCCTTTCCCGCTGTTCGTCGAGTTTGAGGGCAAAACCCGCCTCATCGACCGCCATCTTTTTTTCCGCGGCAAGTTCCTGGGAGAGGTCAAGGGGGAACCCGAAGGTGTCGTAGAGCTTGAAGGCCTTGTCTCCGGGGATGGTCGTCCGGCCTTCGTTCCGAGTCTCCGCGACAACCTGATCGAAGCTGCGGAGCCCGGAGGCCAGGGTCGCCGAGAACCGCTCCTCTTCGGACAGACAAACCCGGGAAATGTAATTCATGGATGTCAGGAGTTCGGGATAGGCGTCCTTCATGACGTCCCCGACGCCGCCCGCAAGCCTGTGCAGGAACGGCTTTTCGATCCCCAGGAGGTTGCCGTTCCGGAAAGCCCTGCGAATAAGGCGTCTCAGAACGTATCCCCGGCCGTCGTTGGCCGGAGTCACGCCGTCCCCGATGAGAAAGGACGCGGCCCGGATGTGATCGGCGATGATGCGGACCGAAATGTCCCCTTCGTCGCCCGCCGGATACTCGCGCCCGGCGGCGTCGCAGATCGCTTCGATGAGCGGCATGAAGAGGTCGGTGTCGTAGTTGCTCTTTTTCCCCTGGAGAACGGCCGCCATCCGCTCCAGGCCCATTCCCGTGTCAATGGACGGCGAGGGGAGCGGTTTGAGGACGCCCCCCTCCTCCTGGTTCTTTTCCATAAAGACAAGGTTCCAAAGCTCGACGAACCGGTCGCTTCCCTTTTCAATGAGGGCGAACGGGTCGCCGCTGTCGATCCCGGCCCCGAGGTCATAGTGGATCTCCGAGCAGGGGCCGCAGGGCCCCGTCTCTCCCATGGACCAATAGTTGTCTTTTTTACCATAGCGGAAAATCCTGCCGGCCGGGACCCCGATGTCCCCCGCCCAGATCCGGAAGGCTTCCTCATCATCCTCGTAGATGGTGGCGTAAAGCCGGTCCTTGTCGACACGGAAGACCCCGGTCACAAGCTCCCAGGCAAAGGCGATGGCCTCTTTCTTGAAATAATCGCCGAAGGAAAAATTGCCGAGCATCTCGAAGAAGGTGTGGTGCTTGGCGGTCCGGCCGACCGACTCCAGGTCGTTGTGCTTCCCGCTGACGCGCAGGCATTTCTGGACGGAGACGGCACGTTTGTAGCTCCGGGTTTCCAGCCCGAGGAAGATCGTCTTGAACTGGTTCATCCCGGCGTTGGTGAAAAGAATGGTCGGGTCGTCCTTGGGAAGGAGCGACGAACTCTTGACGATCCTGTGGCCCCGTCGGGAGAAGTACTCGAGGAAGGTTTCCCGGATCTCGTGCGATGTCATCGGGCCTCTTCTTCCGGTCCCCCCCCCACCCGGTCGACCTTGCTCATCTGCTTTTCCATTTCTTCCATGGCGATGTCCAGCGTGGATTGGATCCCCATGACCCGGAGCTTGAAGTTGTCCGGGTTGGACGAGTATTTCATGCCCTGTTCGAAGGAGATGTAGCCGTCCCGGTAGAGCTGGTAGATCGACTGGTCGAACGTCTGCATACCGTACTGGGAAACGCCGGCTGCAACAGCGTCCTTGATGAGGCCCGTCTTTTCGCGGTCCGAGATGCACTCGGCGATATAGGGGGTGGAGATCATGACCTCGACGGCCGGGACGCGGCCCTGTCCGTCCATCCGCGGGATCAGGCGCATCGAGATGATCGCCTTCAGGATGCTGGCCAGCTGGAGCCGGACTTGGCGCTGGTGGTGGGGCGCGAAGACCGAGATGATGCGGTTGATGCTCTCCGGAGCGTCCAGGGTGTGCAGAGTGCTGAAGACCAGGTGGCCGGTCTCGGCCGCAAGGAGGGCCGTCTCGATGGTATCCAGGTCGCGCATTTCGCCCACCAGGATGACATCGGGATCCTCACGGAGGCAGGCGCGCAGGCCCCTGCCGAACCCGCTGACGTCCATGCCCACTTCCCTCTGGTTGATGGTGCTCTTCTTGTCCTTGTGCAGATACTCGATCGGGTCCTCGATCGTGATGATGTTTTCCCGGCGGTAGGTATTGATATAATCCAGCATGGCGGCCAGTGTCGTCGTCTTGCCGCTCCCCGTCGTGCCCGTAACCAGGACGAGGCCGCGCTGGGAGAAGGCGATCTTCTCCAGGACCTCGGGCAGGAGGAGCTGGCGGATGGTCTTGACCTCTAGCGGGATGATCCGCAGGGCGATGGCCAACGAGCCGCGCTGGTGGAATATGCTGCCGCGGAAGCGGCCGAATCCGGGAAGGCTGTAGGCCAGGTCAATGTCCATGTCCTCTTGGAGCCTGACTTTTTGATGGTCCGTCATCATCTGGCTCCCGAGGTCCTCGGTGTCCTGGAGCGTGAGCCGCGGGAAACCCGTCAGAGACGTCAGCGTCCCGTGGACGCGGATCATGGGATAGTTCCCGGCCTTCAGATGAACGTCTGAGGCATCCCTCTCTATAGCGATCTTCAAGAATTCGTCGATGACCATAGCCTTCTCCTTAATTGAGATTTTCTCAGAGATATGTCAGCCAATGGTACGTGTCCTCGCGCCCGCCGTTGACGTAGGCGAAGAACTCTTCCTGGAGCTTCCCGGTGACCGGCCCGCGCCGGCCGCTCCCGACGATGATCTTGTCAATGGACCGGATCGGGGTCACTTCGGCCGCCGATCCCGTGAAAAAGACCTCGTCGGCCGTGTAGAGCATCTCCCGCGGGATCGTTTCTTCGACGAGCTTGATGCCCAGGTCCCGGACGATGGTCATGATCGTGTCCCTGGTGATCCCCGGGAGGACCGACGCCGAAAGAGGAGGAGTATAGACCGTCCCGTTCATGACCAGGAAGATGTTCTCCCCGCTCCCCTCGGAGACGTGCCCCCGGACGTTCAGGGCAATCCCCTCCGTATAGCCGTCCAGGACGGCCTCCATCTTGATGAGCTGGGAATTCATGTAGTTGGCGCCGGACTTGGCCAGGGCCGGAAACGTGTTGGGGGCCATACGCCACCAGGTCGAGACCTTGACATCGATCCCGTTCTCGAGGGCTTCCGGGCCCAGATATTTGCCCCATTCCCAGACGAGAATGGTGCAGTCCACCGGGTTCGGGAAAGGGTCCACGCCGAGGGTCTTATATCCCCGGTAGATGATGGGACGGACATAGCAGGACCGGAACCCGTTGGCCCTGATGGTCTCGAGGACCGCCTGGTTGAGCTCGTCCTGGCTGTAAGGGATGTCCATCCTGTAGATCTTGCATGAGTTGTAAAGGCGCCGGGTGTGTTCTTTGAGCCGGAAGACGGCCGTCCCCTTGGGTGTCTCATAAGCGCGGAATCCTTCGAAGAGCGAACTCCCGTAGTGCACGACATGCGAGGCGACATGGATGGTGGCTTCCTTCCAGGGAACCAGTTTCCCGTTCATCCATACCATTCCATTCTCGTTGAAAGGGCTCATTCCCATCTCTTTGACAAGACTTCAAAACCTTTTTGCGCTCATTTTATACGAAGGAACATGAATAAGTCAATCCGGCCTCCCGGATCAGGCCGATTCCCCGCAATGGGGACAGGTCTTCGACTTTAGGGGAAGCGGCCGGCGGCAGTTCCAGCAGAGGTCGGCCTTGCGGTTCTCCCGGGCCTTTATCCTGGTGAAGATGTCCTCGATCTCGGTGCTCCTGGGATCATGCCCCCTGTAAACGGAGAGGCCGCGGATGATGTCGCCGGCGCTTTGGTACCGTTCCTCGATCCTGGCGGCCAGGCACTTCATGATGATCTCGTCGACCTCCTTGGGAACCTTGTTGTTGCGGATCCTGGGCGGCGTGATCTTCCCCTGCTGAGCCTTCTCCAGGATCTTGAAGGGGTCGGGGTCGAATATGGGCGGCCGGCCGATGATCATCTCATAGAAGATGCAGCCGATGGAATAGATGTCCGAGGCATAGGAGGCCTTTCCCATAAACTGCTCGGGAGCCATGTAGGGCGGAGAACCGATGCGCGTCGAGGCATAGGGGACGGTATGGAGCCAGGCCGATGTCCCGAAGTCGGTGATCTTGACCGTCCCTTCCTCTGAGATCATGATGTTGGAAGGCCGGAGGTCTCGATGGATGATCTTGTTCTTATGGGCATGGTCGATCCCGTGCGAGGCCTGCTTGATGAAGTCCATGGCTTTTTCGCAACCCAGGACCTTCTCCTTCTCCAGGATCTTCTCCAGAGTCTTCCCTTTGACATACTCCATGACCATGAAGAAGATGTTCTTCTCCTTCTCGGCCGAGATCATCCGGACGATGTTGGGGTGGTTCAGGGCGGCCTGGAGCCTCGGCTCCTTGAGAAGTTTGTAGAGCTCGACGGATTGCTTGTGGGGGACCTTGATGGCCACTTTGATGTCCAGCCACGTGTCCTTGGCCAGGAACACCGAACCAAACCCCCCGCTTCCCAAGGACCTGAGGATCTCGTATTTACCGACCTTCTGTCCTTGCAGGAACATGTCACGAATTCCAGAAGTGGGAGATCATGCCCACGGCCGAGATCGCCGCGACTCCGGCCAGAAAACGCTTTCCCCCGTCGTTGAAAAGCCGGACCTCATTCCCGTCCACGAAGGCCCTGGAGCTCTTCTGATCGATCTCGCCGGCGCAAAAATGGTTTGAGGTCAACCTCTCTGCCCTAAACGAATCAATGGAATAGATTCCTGACCTTGAGGACGACGCTTTTGTCCACGTCGTCGATGGTTTCCCCCCTGAGCTCGGCCAACTTGAGGAGGAGAGACTTCTGTTCCTTCGTCAGGTCCGCGGGCGTCGTCACGATCACTTTCACGTAGAGGTCCCCCTTCCGGCGGCCGTCCACGTCCCTGATGCCTTTGCCCTTCAAACGGAAGACCTCCCCGGACTGGACGCCGGGGGGGATCCTGAGGACCTCGTTGCCCTCGAACGTCGGGACCTCGATCCTGGCCCCAAGGGCCGCCTGGGCAAAGGACAGGGGGACTTCGCAGGAGAGATCGTTCTTTTCCCGTTCAAAAAAAGCGTGCTTCCGGATCCGCGTGATGACATAGAGATCGCCGCGGGGCATGTCTTTTTCTCCGGCTTCCCCTTCTCCGGGAACCCTCAGCCTCGTGCCGTTGTCCATCCCGGCGGGGATCTTGATCTTCAGCGAGGCCTTTTCCTTGATCATCCCGGTCCCCTGGCACTCGCCGCAGGGAGAAGCGATGATCTCACCCGCTCCCCTGCAGTGGGAGCAGGTCCTGGATAGGGTGAAGAAGCCCTGTTGGTAACGGATCTGGCCCCTTCCCTGGCAGGCCGGGCAGACCGATTTTCGGCTGCCGGGGCGGAGCTTCGAGCCGTCACAGGAAAAGCATTTCTCGTGGCGGGTGAGCTTGATCTCCTTTTCCGCGCCCAGGGCCGCTTCTTCGAGACTGATCTCCATCTCCAGGGCCAGGTCCCTGCCCCTTTCGGGCTGCCGCCTCCGGTTCCGCTCCGCGGTCCCGAAGAGATCCCCGAAACTGAAGCCGAAGAAATTCCCCAGGATGTCCTCGAAGTCTTCGAACACGGACGAATCGAAGCCCGAATAGCCCTGGCTCCTCAGTCCGTCGCGCCCATATTGGTCATAGACCGCCTTCTTGTCCGGGTCGATGAGGACGCTGTAAGCTTCGGCAGCTTCCTTGAATCTCTCCTCGGCCTCCTTGTTCTCGGGGTTCCTGTCGGGGTGGTGCTTGAGCGCCGCCCGCCGGTAGGCCTTTTTGATCTCCTCCGGGGCCGCCCCCCGGGGAATTCCGAGGACCTCGTAAAAATCCTTTCCAGCCATTTTTCCTATTTCCTTAGATGGACCGCTTTTTCCTTTTCCATGATCTTCGCAATATCCGCGGACGACAGGCCAGAAGAAGCCCTGACCTGGATCCTCTGCTGGCGGCCGGAAGCGACGTCGTTCGCCGACACCTTGACGATCCCGTCCGCATTGATCTCGAACGTGACGTCGATTTGGGGAAGTCCGGCAGGAGCCGGCTCAATCCCCACAAGCTCGAATGTTGCCAGGGACTTATTCTCGGTGGCGAACTCGCTTTCTCCCTGGAGGACATGGATCCGGACCCGTCTTTGGTTGTGCTCCACAGTCGTGAACGGCATGGTCTTTTTGGCGGGGATGGTCGTGTTCCGCTCGATGATCTTCTGGTAGGTTTGGTTCTCGGTCTCTATCCCCAGGGAGAAGGGCGTGACGTCCAGAAGGAGGACGAGGTCATTGATGGATCCTTTAATGATCCCCGCCTGGATGGCCGCGCCCATGGCCACGATCTCATCCGGGTTGACGTGCTCGGCAGGCCTTTTGTTGAAATGCTTCGAGACCATTTCCTTGATCAGGGGCATGCGCGTCTGGCCGCCCACCAGGATGACCTCGCCGATGTCCCCGGCGCTCAGCCGACAGTCGCCGAGCGCTCTGTCGATGAGCGGGATGGTCCTATCCACAAGGTCCTCGGTCAGATCCTCCAAAAGTCCGCGGGAGATCGACCTCCGGATATGTTTGGATCCGGCCCCCTTGGAAGAGATGAACGGCAGGTTGATCTCGGTCTCCATCGTGAACGACAGCTCCCGTTTGGCCCGCTCGCAGGCTTCCTTGACCCTCTGGAGGGCCAACTTGTCCTCATAGAAATCAGGCCCGCCGTGCTTCTTGAATTCCTCGGCCAGCCATTCGACAATACGATTGTCGAAGTCCTCTCCGCCCAGATAGGAATCCCCGTTGGTCGCGAGGACCTGGAAGACCCCGTCATTGATCTCGAGGATGGTGATGTCGAAGGTCCCGCCCCCCATATCGAAAACGGCGGCCGTCATGTTCTTTTTCGTATTCAGGCCGTAGGCCAGACCGGCGGCCGTTGGCTCGTTAATGACGCGAAGAACGTTGAGGCCGCTGATCTGGCCGGCGTCCTTGGTGGCTTGCCTCTGATGATCGTTGAAATGGGCGGGAACGGTGATCACCGCGTCGGTGACCACCTCCCCAAAGAAGGACTCGGCACAGCGCTTGAGGTAGCTCAGGATCATGGCCGAGACCTCCTGGGGGGTCAGGACCTGCGAATCCAGGGAGATCATGACGTCCCCGTTCCCGGCTTCGATAAGCCTGTAGGGCATTCTTTTCATGGCCTCGACGATCTCGGGCGATCCGTACTTCCGGCCGATAAGCCGCTTGACCGCGAAGATCGTGTTCCCGGGGTTCGTGATCGCCTGCCTCAGGGCCAGATTGCCGATCAGGCGCTCGCCGGTGGTCGTGAACGAAACGACGGACGGCGTCGTGGGAAATCCCTCAAGGTTGGGGATGACGACGGGGCTTTCGCCCTCAAGGTGGGCGATGCAGGAAAAAGTGGTTCCCAGGTCGACTCCGATGACTCGGCCCATGTCCCTCAGCCCTTCCTCGGCATGAGCACCCGGACCAGGGAGGGCCGTAGCAGCCTGCTGTGGAGCATGTACCCCTTTTGGAGGACCTCGGCCACTTTTGGATCCTTGACCTGGTCGGATTCCTCCGTGGCCATGGCGTGGTGGAGGTTGGGGTCAAAGGCTCCGTCCTTGATCTCGATGGGCTGAACTCCTTTCTTGAACAGGATGTTCTGGTACATCCGAAAGATCAATTCGATGCCCTCCCGGAAGGTCTTCCCGTCCGCGGCCTGTTCCGCTGCGCTCAGGGCCCTTTCGAAGTTGTCCAGGACCACGAGGAGCTCCAGCAGGAGCTCGCTCAAGGCGTACTGGAGGTAATCGGCCTTCTCCCGCTCCAACCTTTTCTTTAGGTTTTCCATCTCGGCCAGCGAGCGGAGGAGCTGGTCCCGGAGCTCTTCCTTTTCTTTCTTCAGCTGTTTGATCTCGGCATCCCGCTTCTTGAGTTTGCTCTTGAGGGTCCTGCCTTCCTCGGATTCCGGCTTGTGCCCTTCCTTCACCGCCTCCCCGGCGGCGGGTTCCGCGGGGGCCTCTTCCCTTTTTTCAGCCTTGCCGGGAGCTTCGGGCCTTCCCGTGATGTATTCGATCTCTTCGCTTTTTTTTCCTTCGTCGGTATTGCTCATATGGAAACCTCATGATCCGCGGACATGATGGCCCGGCTCAGCCGCTTGGCGACGCTATCGACCAGAGGGATGATTCTTTCGTAGGGGATCCTTTTCGGACCGATAATCCCCAACGAGCCTAGGACCTGGTTGCTGTAGCCATAATGCGAAAGGACGAGGGAGCAGTCCTGGATATCGGGAAAGTCGACCTCGGACCCGATAAGGACCTTGACCCGTTCAAGGCTGATGAAGTCGGAAAGCAATCTTGTCAGGTTGGCCTTTTCCTCTAAGCTTTTAAAGAGCGACCTCAACTTGGCGGCATCGAAGAGCTCGGACTTGTTCAGGAGGCTGGACGTCCCCTGGAAGAAGATCCGGCTTTCCGACTCCTCCTGGTTGATATAGGCCCTCACCAGGACGGACAGCTTGTTGACGATGACCTCATATTTCAGTTTGTATTTAGGGAGCTCCTGGAGGAGGAAGTCGCGGATGATGAGCAGGTTTTTTCCCCGGAAGTTCATGTTGATGTATTGGGCTGCGTTATCCAATTCGACCTGGGTGAAAGGCGTCCCGGTCTCGATGATCTGGGTTAGGACCATTTGGAACGGCGTGACCAGGATGGCCATGACCTTGTTCTCCGAGATCTTCATGAACCTGAGGTGGCGGATATGGATCTGCGAGATCCGGGGGGAGATGACGAAACCCAGGTTGTCGGAATTTTCCGCGAGGACCCTGGAGACCTGGATGAGCAGGGAGTCGAAATCCCCTTTCCTCGCCGCAAGGGTCTCGGGGACGAGCGGCGTTTCCTCCTTCGGGAAGAGCATCTCCGCCAGGAGGCTGTTGACATAGAAACGCAATCCCTTGTCCGTCGGAACACGCCCCGCCGAGGTGTGGGGCTGCGACAGGTAGCCCTTTTCTTCGAGCCGGGCCATGATATTGCGGATGGTCGCCGGAGATCCGGAGAACGGCATTTCTTGGAAAATGAGCCCCGAGCTTACGGGTTTCCCCAGCCCGAGGTATTGCTCCACGATAAGGTTCAGGACGCGCCTGTCCTTTTCTTTCAATATAGACGTATCCATTACGTTCCTATTGAAATTTATAGCATGTCCCCCCTAAAGTTGTCAAATGAAGAGGGTTCGTCGGGTTGTTAAGTTATTCTTATCCCGGCGTATCCGACGACCTCGCGGTCATCCCCCGTCACGTCTCCGGAGGTTTGGTAGCGGATGAGCTCGGCCTTTAAGGCGCCGAGGTCCTTCGCGGCGGCCAGGGCCGCCGTGACCGGCTGAAAGCCGCACATGCTGATATTCTCGCGGACGACCGTCCGGTAGAGACCCTCGGCGTCGAGCGCCAGGATTCGATCGATGGCCTGGTTGTCCTTCTTCTCCGCCGCTTCCCGGCTGATGTAATGGCTCATGTCCGTACTGGCCACGATAAGGACTCCCCCACTAAAGCTTCGGACCGCCGCCGCCAGGGCCTCCCCGAGACCGGCCAGGTCCTTATAAGAAACTTCGTAGGAGACGCAAACAGGGACGATGGCGATGTCCGCTTTGAAATACTGGAGGAACGGGACCTGCACTTCGAGAGAGTGCTCGTGGAGGTGGGCGGATGCGTCTTCTTTGACCAGGGGATCTGACCTCATGATCGCGTCGGCAAGGTCCGTCTCGACGAGCACTTCACCGAGAGGTGTCGTCCAGGAACCTGACCTCTGGATGGCGAACACGGGGGCGATCTCCCGATGGGCAGGCCCCAGGATGACGCAGGTCCGCGGGATCTCGACGGAGGAGAAGACCGCGCCCGCCACCGGGCCCGAATAGACATAACCCGCGTGGGGGGAGACGACGGCGATCGCCTTTTCTTTACGGGCCCGGGGGTCGATCATACCCCTGATCATCGCCCTTAGCTCCGCCGCCCCACCCGGATAGAATTGTCCGGCGACGAAAGGCTTTCGTTTCATATTCGTCCTCCGAACAGGCGTTTATAACGTCGTTCGTTCTTCCTTGAATTCGACTCCGTGGTTCTTCAGCTCATCGAGGATGGGCTCGTAGATCTCCGGATCGATCGGCGTCCGAACGCCCGTCAGCCTGATCTTCCCCTCCAATATGAAGCGGGCGCCGATGGCCGCCGGCAGCCCGACCGTTCTGGACATGGACGAATCCCCATAGGGGACGCCATAATCGATCAGGGTCGAGGTGATCTTCTCCTTCGTCCCGTCCGGCCGGGCGGCCAGGAACATGTGCTGAAGGATGATCATATCCCTCTCCCCTTCCGCGTATTGGAGCTTCTCGATCATGAGTCCCGCAAGGACGTCGAGTGCCGTGCTCTTGCCGGCCCGGATCGGTTCCTCGCCGAGGAGTCCCAGCCAGGTCATGTTCCCGATCACCGCTGACCCCGGCTCCAGGTTCAACGCGCGGGCGAGCGCCCCCTTCAAGTCCTCCCCGGGGGCCGCTTGGGCACGTTCCTTCAAGAAACCGGCATAGGTCATCCCCGAGAAGTCCCTTTCCGTCTGGTCAAGGAGCCCCAGGTCCCTGATCTTCTTCATGGTCAGGCACCAGCCGGGGTACCTCAGGGTGCCGCGGAGCATGGTCTTGGTCTCCGGAATGCCGTAGGCTTCGGCATAGGGAACGGAGTCGCGGTTCGGGTAGGCCTCGAAGTCCCCCAGGCCGGGAACGGGGAAGATCTTGAAGCTCTCGAAGAGCTTCTCCGACGGGATGAGGACGATCTTCCCGTCCTCGAGGAAGCGGGCCGAGTTCTTGCCGGCCAGAAGCACGCCTTTAGGACTCCAGGAGAACTTGTAGCCGAAGGGATTGGTGTTCGCCTCAAGGGCCGGCAGGCCCCCGCAGTAAGAAATGAAACTGACGACCCGCCCTCCCTCGGCCTTGATGCCGTGGATGATCCGCATCGCTTCCATATGGTCGATGCCCGGATCGAGGCCGAGCTCGTTCAGGAGAATGACGCCTTTCCGCCTGGCATCCTCATCCAGAGCTTTCATGGCAGGGCTGACGTAGGAAGCCGTGACCATGGGCTTGCCGTGGGCGACACAAATCCTGCCGAGCATCGGATGAAATGTAAATGGGAGCATGCTGATCGTCAGGTCGGCGCCGGCGATCTTGGCGGCCAGCAACGCCTCATCCTGGATGTCGATCTTGACGGCCGCCCCGCGCGGGTGTCCCCCGACTATCTTTTCAGCTCTCCCGGGTTCCACGTCCGCTACTTCGACCAGGAACCCGGGCCGGTCGAGGAGGTATTTCACGAGAGGCCGGGCGACAAGCCCAGCGCCCGCGACAAAGATCTTTTTCATGGTCGGTCCTCTTCCTCCATTTAATAAACGAACTTACTGAGGTACTCATAGGCCGGGGTCAGCTTCCCCCGGTAGAGGATGACGGCTTTTTTCACCTCGGGGGGCAGCCCGCAACGGCTAAACTCGCCGCGGAAATCGGCCGCCACGATGGCCGGGACGTATTTCTTGAGGCCGCCGCTGAAGTACGTCGACGACTCAAGCGGCAGTTCAGCCGGAAGGTTGTAGACGGCCATGACGACGGGGCCTTCCCCTTCGATACCTGTCAGGGCCCTGTCGTTCTCGGCATCGAAGACGTAGACCGGGTTCTCGGAGTCGGTGGCCTTGACCGTGCATTCCACCGAGCCGTTGATGTCGCAGGTGATGTCGCCGATGACCCTCAGGCGGGGGGTGCCCTCCCCCCCGTAAAACTTCCGGAGGAACGGCTTGGTGATGAACTTCGGGGACTTCGATGTCCAATAAATACCGACAATGAGCACGGTCAGGTATGGGAGATGCCCCTCCATCACGGGAGCGTAGTTCTGCGGATTGTTATAATAGTCCTGGAGATCGAACGCCCTCCCGGGATCTATGGGCCTGACCATGTCCTCTTCCTTGAAGACGACCTTGTAGAGCCCCCTCGCCGCGGGCCTTCCGTTCCTGAACAGCCCCGGCAAGTCCCGGGGCGAAACCTCCTCGGACGGAAGGAGGTCGAACATCTCCTGCGCCCCCTGGGAAACGTGCCCATAGCCCATGAAGCCGCAGACGAAGGGTGTCAATTGGGGCGGGAGCCCGTTTTTTTGGATGAGTCTCCCGACCGCGGCGACCTCCTCCTTGGCCTCGACGAGACTCGTATAGTTTACGGTCTTCTCGAGGCGCAGAAAAGGGGTCTCGATCCCTTCCAGTTTCAGCCGTCGGCCCAGGGCCCAGAGCGTATCGATCATGCCTGCCTGGCCGGCGTATCCGCCGAAGAACAGGAGCCGCTGCCCCTTTTCGTTCACGATCTTCTCATAGTCGATGATCGAACAGCCGAGCTCGATCATCCTCTTGAGCATGGGCATATTTTGCGGCTGCCCTTTGGCCGTATGGGAGAAAAAGGTGTAGACCTTGTCCTTTTCGAGCGTTTCGATCGGGATCTCCTTGATGGCGAAGATGAATGGGCACGGGCAGATGTCCTCCTGGACATGGGATCCTTTCATGCGGAAGTCCCCGTCCGGAAAGACTCTGATGTCCGACGGCTGGACGTAGACCTCGATGGAGTGGTCCCGAATAAGTTCCCGGACGTGGGCTGGGATCAAAGGGACCCTCCGTTCCCACTTGTTGATGTCCTCCCGTCGGATACCGATTCTCTTTTGTAACATTTTTTACGCCTTATGAATCATGGATTAAAAGAGTGCTTATTATGGCACAAAGTGCGGCCAACGGTCAACGAAAAGGGGCCGTCCTAAAATGGCCGATAGGACATGAGTCGGAATTCCGGGACATGAACCAATTCTCTGGAATTGGTGTCGTCCCTGGAATTCCGGGTATCCCCAGAAGTCGGCGTCATCGCTTGAGAAGAAAGAATCCTATCGGCAATTTTGGGGGCCGTTCGAATATTTATTTGACGGGGACGCCGGGGATTGGCCATAATAAGGGATTATGATCAGGTTCTTCAACACGATGAACGGCCGGGTGGAGCCGTTCGAACCTCTTTCCGCCGGGGCCGTCAAACTCTACACCTGCGGTCCCACGGTCTACGACTACCCGCATATCGGGAACTACCGGGCTTACGTCTTCGAGGACCTGCTCAAACGGTTCCTCCTTTTCATGGGTCTCAGGACCACCCACGTCATGAATATCACCGACGTCGACGACAAAACGATCCGCGGGGCCAACCTCCAGGGGGTCGCCCTCGGCAAGTACACGCGAAAATACCAGGACGCTTTCTTCGAGGACATCCGGACGCTAAGGATCCTGCCCGCGGATGTCTACCCCCGGGCCACGGAGCATATCCCCGAGATGGTGGCGATCATCCGGGGCCTGCTGGAAAAGGGATACGCCTACCGCAAGGAAGGTTCCATCTACTTCAGCATCGCCAAGTTCCCCGCCTACGGGAGGCTCTCCAAGATCCGTCTGGACGAACTCAAGCCGGGGCAGAGGGTGGAGACCGACGAATACGAGAAGGAGAGCGTCCACGACTTCGCCCTTTGGAAAGAGCCGAAGGGGGGCGAGCCTTTCTGGGAGACCGAGGTCGGTCCGGGCCGGCCGGGCTGGCACATCGAGTGCTCGGCCATGAGCTCGAAGTACCTCGGGGAGACGTTCGACATCCACTGCGGGGGAGTGGACAACATCTTCCCTCACCACGAGAACGAGATCGCCCAATCCGAGGCGTTCACGGGCAAGCCATTCGTCAGGACATGGATGCACTGCCATCATCTCGTCGTCGACGGCGAGAAGATGTCAAAATCCAAGGGCAACCAGTTCACCCTGAGGGACCTCATGAGCCAAGGCGCCGACCCCATGGACCTAAGGTTCCTCCTCCTCTCGACGCATTACCGGAAGATGCTCAACTTCACCTCCGACGCCCTGGCCCAGGCCAAGGCCTCCCGCCGGCGTCTGCTGGACTTCCTTTTTGAGCTGGAGCACGGGGACTTCGCGCCGGGAGGACCGGACCCTGTCGTCTCGGACCTCATCAGGAAAGCCCGGAAAGGATTCGTCGAAGGCCTCTCCGACGACCTGAACATTTCGAACTCGCTCTCCGCCTTGTTCGAGTTCGTGAGGGATGTCAACACGCTCATCGCCACGGAAAAGCTCGGCGCCGGCGGCGCGGACGCGTCCGCCGCCCTTCTCCGCGATGTGGACGGCGTCCTGGCCGTCCTCCCCCCGAAAGAACTCCAAGAGGTAGCCCTCCCCCCGGGGCTCGCCTCGAAGATCGAAGCCCGTCAGAAGGCCCGTCAGGAGAAGGACTTCAAGCTGGCCGACCGGCTCAGGCGGGAACTCATCGAGGAAGGGATCATCCTGGAGGACACCAAAGACGGCCTACGGTGGAAGAGGACGAAGCCGTCCGGCCGGACGAACGGATGACGGAAGACGAATATTCGGGCCACGCCCTGGGCAAGAAGGGCGAAGAGATCGCCGTCGATTATCTTCAAAAAAAGAAATTCAGGATCGTCGAACGCGGCTACAGGCTCTTCCGCGGCGAGCTCGACATCATCGCCTATGATGGGGCGACGCTCGTCTTCGTCGAGGTCAAGACGCGGGCCGGGACGGAGTTCGGACTCCCCGAGGAGGCCGTGACCCCCGCCAAGCAAAATCAGATCAAGCGGATCGCCCAGGGGTACCTCATGGAGCGGGGACTCGGCGACCCGGACTGCCGGTTCGATGTCCTTTCTATCCTGATCAAAGGCGATGACGGACAGGTCATCACCCATTTCGAAGATGCTTTTTAGGATCTCATACGCGATCATTTCCTCGGCCCGGAACCTGGCCGATCTGAAAAGATACGAGGACATGTCCATCAAGCTCTCTCAGGCCCGGATCTCCGTGGACGAGGCCCTCAAACTCGCCAAGGAAGGGAAGGTCGTTGTTTACATCGATGGCGCGAAGTAGGCCCGGTCAAAACGAAAAGGCAACCCCGACGTCGAGGCTCCGTCCGGGTTCGGGCATGGCCTCGGAGTCGGGCCTGGCGAAATAGTCGTTATCCAACAGATTGGAGACGAGCACATAGAAACTCAGGGACGGACTCAGCATATAGTTGGCCTTGACGTTAACGAGCTCCGATCCGGGAACACCGACTTCGGCCGGGCCAGGGTCGTTCTTTTTGAGCTGGAACGTGCCGTTGATTTCGGCCGAGAAACGCCCCAGCCAGACCCTTGTCCCCGCGTAGACATGGAACGACGGGACATCGTTCAGCGGCGCCTTGGTTTTGACGCTCCTGCCCTTGATCGAAAAGAGGTTGCCGAAGACCTTCCATCCCGGAACCGGGAAATATTCGACTTCGAACTCAAGCCCCCGGATCCGGCCTTTGTCGATGTTGCCGTAGGTATAAATTCCCGGGGACTTCGTGTACCTTTCGATCATGTCTTCGATCGTGTAGGAGAAGGCGTAAAGGCCGGCAAAAAGCCGGCGGCCTGTATATCTCACTCCCCCATCCACGTTCAGGGCCGTCTCGGGCCTCAAACCCGGCTGGGCGATGATGAAGCCGCGGCCGCTGATCCCAGTGTAAAAACGCTCGTTCAGGCTGGGCACGCGGTACGACCGGGACAGGTTGGCGAAGGCGACGAAGCGTTCCGCTAGCTTGTAAGAAGCGGCCATGAATCCGGTCAACCTCTCGTTATTCGTCCTGACGACATCCCCATCCCCGGGCGCCGCCTGCATGACAAGATGGTCCCAACGGAGGCCGCCGAGGAGATCGAGGTTCCTGATCCCCGAATAATCGCCGGAAATGAAGACGCCGACGTCCGTCCTCTTCCCCCTGGCATACGGGAGCTCCTCCCCGACCTTGATAACGTTGCCGTTCGGACCATAACTCGTGTCCACATTCCGGGCCCCGGCGCCCGTCTGACCGAACAGGTCGGCTCCCCCCTCCAGCCGGAAGGATCCCCCGATCTTCTTTCCATAGGAGAGCTGAAAACCGTACTCCGTGCTCCGGGTCTTGCTGGTGGAGCTTTTTGTCTTGTAGACATCGATGCTGTCCGTCCGGGTTTCCAGGGAATTCGGGTCGGCGTACGCTTGGAACGACAACTGCCCGCCCGCGATCTCCTTTTCGACCCATCTCAGCTGGAACAGGTTCTGGTTCTCCTCGGGGTACCAGGTCGGCTTGGTCAGGCTGTTCCTGTTGGGTTTCCCGATGTCCTTGCCGCGCGCGCCCAGGAAGGCCGCTGTGACCTCTCTCTTGTCCGTGCGGTGGACAATCTTGCCGAGCAGGCTGCCTTGGGTGTATTGGGACTGCAGGACCTTTCCCGAAGGCGACGAGTAATTCCCCGCGTCCAGCCCCTGAAAGGACAGGTAGAATCCGGTGGACCCCTTGGATCCCCGCAAGGAGAGGCCCGCGCCCTTCTCATCGTTGACCGTTCCGTATCGTGTCAGGAGCCGCCCTATAAGGCCTTCCTGGGGATCAGGTCCTTTGGTCAGAATATGGATGACGCCACCGATCGCGTCCGATCCATAGAGGACGGAGGCAGGGCTCCTCAGGACCTCGATCCGGTCGATGTCCTCGGGATTGATGAACGATGCATTCGGCCCGGTCCGGCGCTCGCTCGACAACCGGGCGTTGTCGACGAGATAAAGGACCCGGCGCCTGGCCAGCCCGCGGACGGACGGAACGAGGGAGAAGCCTCCCGAGCCCAGGGCCGAAACCCCGGGCGTCGAGGCCAGCCCTTCCATAATGTTCGGCGCCATCACTTCCGTCAGCGCTTCGTTCCCGACCACGGTTCCGGCCGCGGGCACGTTCGCTGAAGCCTCCGGATAGCGAAGGGCCGTGACCACGATCTCTTCGTTTTGGCTGATCAGGGGGAGCAGGGTGAGCGTCACGCCGCGGACGGCCGTTTTCTTCGTGAAGGCGAAGACCTGCTCGTAATAATCGGGGTGGATGACCTTAAGCCGGATGCGGTCCTGGTCGGGCACAGCCAGGGTGAACGCTCCTCCGCTGTCCGAAAGGGCCTGCGTACCGCTCGCCCTGTGGATGACAACCGCCCCCCCGATGGGCTTCCCACCGGGAGTAACGACGGTCCCCCGGACCTCGAAGGCCGGTGCCGCGATCGAAAGAGAAAAAATAAGCATCGGGATGAAGGCGGTTCTTTTTATTCCGCGGCCGGGCCCGAGCTTCCGCACGACGGAAGGGTCCGCGGACGCCTTCACCAGGTCGACGATTCTCTTGTGAAGGAGCGGGTGGACAATGTTGGGCGCGATCTCGCGGAGCGGGACAAGGACGAAATTCCTTTTGGCCATCCTGGGATGCGGGATGATCAGCCGGCGGGTCCGGATCACGCTGTTCCCGGCCAGCAGGATGTCGATGTCAATCGTCCGGGGTCCCTTGTCGACGGCCGGGACACGCTTCATCTTCCGCTCGATGGCCTTGACCAGTTTCAGGAGGGCCAACGGGTCATATTCCGCATCGGCCTCCAGGACCTGGTTATAGAACCATGGCTGGTCGGGAACGTCCACCGGCTGGGTCCTGTAGATGGACGAAGCGCGAAGGACCTCCACGCCCCTTTCTTCGAGCAGGGAACGGGCCAAATCCAGGTTCTTTTTCCGATCGCCCAGGTTGGTGCCAAGGGACAGAAAGTATCTCATGTTTTTTCACCGGCAGAGGCTATTCATATTAGCACCCTTTTCCCGGTTTTCAACGTAATTTTGGGGAGCGCTCCCCGTTCATGACCGGCCCCGGACCGACGGATCGATCTCTCCGCGATTCCGTGACGAGTCCCCGGATTTCCGTTTGATTTCCGCCGACGGTTTCATTAGTATTAGAACTTCTCGGTCGGAGGTTCCCATGAGCAAACTCATCTACATGGACAACGGGGCCACATCCTTTCCCAAGCCCCCGGAAGTCTACGACTTCATGGACCATTTTTACAGGAACTTCGGAGTCAATCCCGGCCGTTCCGGCTATGATCTCTGCGTCGAGACGGGCGAACTCGTCGAGAATACGCGGAAGATGCTGACCCGGTTCTTCAACGGCGCCGATCCGAACCGCCTGTGCTTCAGCTACAATTCCACCGACGCCCTGAACCTGATCATCTTCGGGATGCTCAAGCCCGACGACCACGCCGTGACCACGACTCTCGAACACAACTCCGTTCTCCGGCCGCTCTACCACCTCTCCCGGGCCGGCGTTGAGATCGACTATGTGCCCTTCGATAAATCCGGTTTCGTCGATCCCGATGATTTTCCCAAACGGTTCAAGAAGAACACGAAGCTCGTTGTCATCAATCACGCCTCCAACGTGATCGGCACGGTCCAGCCCATCAAGGAGATCGGAAGGCGCTGCCGGGAGCAAGGCGTCCCGTTCGCGATCGACGCCTCGCAGTCCGCCGGAAAAGTCCCCATCGACATCGAGGACGCCTTTGTCGACGTCGTCGCCTTCACGGGCCACAAATCGCTCCTCGGACCTACCGGCATCGGAGGTCTTTACGTCCGGGAAGGGATCGAAATCCGCTTCACCCGGGCCGGGGGGACCGGGGTCCGCTCCGCCGTGCGGACGCACCTCGAGGAGTATCCCTACCGGCTCGAATACGGCACGCTGAACGTTCTCGGTGTCGCCGGCCTGCACGCCGGCCTCAAGTGGATCCTGGACAGGGGCCTCGAATCCGTCCATCAGCATGAAATGAAGCTCGCGACGAAGCTCAGGGACGGCCTGAAGGGGATCGATGGCGTCACGATGTATTGTCAGGATGACCTGGCGAACCACATCAGCGTCCTGCCCTTCAACGTGACCGGCATGGAAGCGATGAACGTCGGGACCATTCTGGACGTGGACTACAATATCGCCTGCCGGACTGGGCTCCACTGCGCCCCTCTCGTCCACGAAGGGCTTGGGACGGACAAGGTTCACGGAGCGGTCAGGTTCGGGATCGGGCCGTTCAATACCGAAGAGCATATCGACACGGCCATCGGCGCGGTCCGAGAGATCGCCGAGATGGCGGCCAAACGCAAGAAGTAACCCCAAATTGCCGATAAGATTCTTTCTTCTCAAGCGATGACGCCGACTTCTGGCGAAACTAATACGAACGCATTAGATAGTTTGACATCTGACTTTAGGCGGCCTGAAGCCGCCCTCACTCCCCCGGCCCCCGGGGAACCAGTCCCGTCGGTTCCCCCCATCGAAAAAGCCGACGGGTCCCCCTTCCGCTACGGGGGCTTGAGGACGGCATTCAGTGCCGTTCATACATTTGAACTTCTTTTATTACGTTCGTATTAGGATTTCCAGGGACACGCCACACATTCGACGTCCTAACGCCGATTTTGGGAAGTGGGGTCGGCCCGGACCTCTTCGCGCCACGGTGTGCCCGGCGTCAAGAGCTCCGGCTCTGGTCCTAGACGCAGCCGTCCGGCTTCGGCAGGCCAGCGACCTTGCAGGCGCCCTTGGCGGGGCCTGAGGGGAAAAGCTCGTAAATTCTCTTAAGGGGAAAGCCTGTGGCCTGGCACATATTGCGGACCATCGGGGCCACCCCCTTGTCAAGATAGTGGCTCCGGATGAATTTCACGACGACCCAATGTTCCGCGGTCAGATTCTCGATCCCTTCTTCGACCTTGGCCAGGACCTCCGCCGCGGCCTTCGACCATTCTTCGGGCCGGGCTATGAACCCTTCCTCGTTCACTTCGATCTTCCTGTCGTTATCCTCGATGACCGGCATGAGCGTCTCCTTCGCCTGATATGAAGGGCTATTATATCCGGAAGCGCCCGCCCGTGCCAAGGCTCAATGTTGAACGGCCCCGCTTTTTCCAGTTTCTCAAGCGTCTTGCGATTCGACGAAAGGCGAACGACACTCAAAATTGCTAATAGGATTCTTTCTTCTCAAACGATGACGCCGACTTCTGTTGATATCCGGAATTCAAGGGATACGACACCCATTCAAGAGAGTTGGTTCATGTCCCCGAATTCCAACTCACGTCCTATCGGCAATTTTGGGACAATACGCGACGGCGACGAAGATATGCTATGATAAAAATAGAGGTTTCGATCGCCGATGAAACAAAGAACGAGCTGGCTCCTTCCCGTATCCCTTCTGTTGGTCGCCGCTTCGGTCCTGGCTTACGGCGTCCATTATCTCGTATTCCATGATGCCTACCATATCTTTTTTTATATGCTCCTGGATATCGCCTTCCTCTTCCTGAACGTCCTCGTCGTCATCATCTTCATCGAACGTTTGCTCGCCCAGAGGGAGCGGCGGACGGTGTTCCAGAAGCTCAACATGGTCATCGGCACGTTCTTCAGCGAGGTGGGATTGGAGCTGCTCAAACGGTTCTCCGCCCGTGTCGCGAATGCCGACGCGCTCAAGGAACGCCTGGATGTCCGGCCGAACTGGACCCGGAAGGACTACCAGAAAGCGACAGCCGCTGCCAAGGGGTTTTCCTATGATTTAAACATCGACCCGCCCTCTCTTTTCGAGCTGAAGACGTTCCTCGCCCAAAAGCGCGACTTCCTGGTTCGGCTCCTGGAAAACCCCAGCCTGCTCGAGCATGACCGCTTCACGGACCTCCTCTGGGCCGTGTTCCACCTGGCCGAGGAACTGTCCTTCCGGGAAGGAACGCTCGAAGGGCTCCCGCCGACCGATCATAATCATCTTATGGGTGACGCCAAAAGGGCTTACACGCACATCACGATGGAATGGCTGGCGTACCTGGAACACCTCAAGGGGAGCTATCCCTTCCTGTTTTCGTTGGCGGTCCGGATCAATCCCCTCGGCGCGAACCCGTCGGCGTATATCAACGGCCAATAGCCTGCGTGTCTGTGGGCCCGGATGTCACTCCTGGTTTAACAGGCTCTTCTAATCAGGAAAATGGTCGCAAGGTCCCGGCGCGTCTTTGGAACGTCACCCCGGGGGGCATCACTATCATTTTAAGGGGAGCTCAATCGTGAACGTCGTCCCTTCGCCGAGCCGGCTCCGGACCGAGATCTTCCCCCGGTGGGCCAGGACGATGTGCTTGACGATGGAAAGTCCGAGGCCCGTTCCGCCCAATTTCCTCGATCTCGATTTATCGACGACGTAGAAGCGTTCGAAAATGTGAGTCAGGTGTTCCTCGGAAATTCCGATGCCCGTGTCCCGGACATCGATGACGATGTCCCGGTCCTTCGTCGCCAAGGAAACCGCGACGGTTCCTTTTTCCGTGTACTTGACGGCATTGTCGATCAGATTAACGAGCATTTGCTCAAGCTGAAAGGGATCCCCTTCGAGAGGGAGCAGCCCTTCTTCGGCCTTCAATTCCAATCCTACGCCCTTGTCCACCGCCCTGCTCCCGAAGAGCTTCAGGACGTTCTCCGCCAGAAGTTTTAGGTCCGTTTTTTCGATCTCCATGGAGGCGCCCTTTTCCTCGAGCTGGGCCAAGGAGAGAAGGTCCTGGACGACCCCGATCAGTCGGTCGGTGTTCCTGTGGATGATCGAAGCATATCCCTTGTCTTCCCCCTCCAGCCTTCCTTCGAGGGTTTCGGCGAATCCCTTAATGGCCGTGAGCGGAGTCCTCAATTCATGGGATACATTGAGAACGAAATCTTTTTTCATGCGTTCGACGTTCCTGGCCTCGCTGAGATCATGGAGTGTGACCACCAGTCGTTCCTGCATGGGAAGGAAAACGGCGTTGCATAGGAATTGGCCGTCTTTAATCCGGACTTCTCCTGTTCTGTTCGTCCTGGACTCCCTCGCTTCCCTGACCAGTTCAGCGAACGAGGGACTTCTGAGAACCTCCCAAAAAAAGCGCCGCCCCGGCGGCAGGTCCTGAACGATCCCCCGGAAGGCCTCGTTGCTCAGGACAACCTCATCTTTCGCGTCGATGACGAGGAGGCCGTCGTGGATCGCGGAGAGGATGCTGTCGAGCTCCTCTGTCCGGCGTCGGGTTTCCAGGAACATCGTTTTCAGGTCGCCGGTCATGGCGTTGAAGCTCCGGGCGAAATCCCCCAACTCCCCCCGGTGGCCGAGGGAGACCTTGGCGTCGAAATCTCCGCCGGCCACTCTTCGGGAGGTCGTGATGAGCTCCCGGATCGGCCGGGAGATGGACCTGGAAAAGACGATCATCACCAGAAGGACCAGGGCCAGGATCACGGCGGCCGTCTGGAACATCCTCCTCTGGAGGCTGGAGAGGAGCGCGTCGATGTCCTTCATGAACATGCTCAGGCGGAGGACGCCGGCGACCCTCCCCTCCTCGAACATCGGAAATCCCATATAGAGCATATCCGCTCGAACGGTCGAACTGCGCCGCACCGACCTCCCCGTCTGCCCCTGGAGAGCCTGGAAAACCTCGGGGCGGTACTGGTGGCTGTCCATGCGTTCGGGGACCTCTTCGGAATCCGCCAAGACGGCTCCGTCGGGCCGGATGACAGTGATCCTGACCCTGGTCCGTTTTCCGATATCCTTGATGAAGGGTTCGAGGTTTCCGGAACCCTCATCTTTGAGAAAGGTCATGACGCGCGCCATGAGGACCTCGTTCAGGCCTTTCAGATGAAGGACCTGGTCCTCGACGTAGGCCGTCCGGATGGTCTTGAAGGAAAGCCCGAGCAGGACCGCGCCGAACAGAGCGATGATGATCAGATAGCCCCCGAAGATCTTCCAAAAGAGGGATTTTCTCATGTTTCGACCTTATACCCCACTCCCCTGACGTTCTTGATCACGCCCGCTTCGGGTCCGAGCTTGTGTCGCAGGTTCCGGATGTGGACGTCGACGGTCCTGTCGATGACGATCTTCTCGTCGCCCCAGAGATGGTCCAGGATCTGTTCCCTCGTCAAGACTCGGCCTTTCTTCGCGGCTAGGAGCTTAAGGATGTTGAATTCCGTCGATGTCAGGTCCAGTTTCGCTCCCCCCAGCCGGGCCTCATGCTTTTCCGCATCCAGGACCAGGGCATCGCTGACCGCGATCGTCCGCTCATCTTCGCTCCGGGCCGGCCTTCTCAGGACGGCCTTGACCCGGGCTACGAGCTCCCTGGCGGAGAAGGGTTTGGTGACGTAGTCATCGGCCCCCATTTCCAAGCCGAGCACCTTGTCTGTTTCATCTCCCTTCGCGGTCAGCATGATGACCGGGATCCGGCGCCAGGCCTCATTGCCCTTCAGGAGCCGGCAGACCTCCAGGCCGTCGGTACCGGAAAGCATCAGGTCCAGGATGATGAGATCGGGCACGCGTTTTTGGATTGACTTGAAGAAACCGTCCGGTTCCGGGAAAGTTTCGACCCGGAAACCGGACTGACCGAGTTGGAGCCTGAGAAGCTCAAGGATGTCCTCCTCGTCATCAAGAACGGCAATCGTCGCGCTCATTTTCGGGGCCTCGGAAGGTTCATCTTTTGATGGTATTATATAATCTATTTAGGGGAAATATCCAAGTCTTGATCCCCGCAACGCGTGCCGGAATTGGGGGATTCCGGGCATGTCCCGGAATCAGGCGGAAAATTGCCGAGTGTTCGTCCCTGGGTTATAATGGTATCTGTTATCAGAGAGGAGGAAACACATGAGCAAAATCTCGTTGGTGTTAGTCCTTTTAACCGTGGGTTTCACCATGGTGGGCGCCGTCCTTCAGAAGCTCGAAGAGGACTCCATCCCGACGTCCAGGGGAGACCTGAGGATCTCCTTCGTGGGCCACGCCTCCCTGTTCTTCACGTTCGACGGCAAGGTCGTCCATATTGACCCGGTAGGCGGAGAAGGAGACTACCGGAGCTTTCCCAAGGCCGACTTCATCCTCATCACCCATGAGCATTTCGACCATCTGGACGCGGAAGCCGTCAGGCTCATTCGCAAACCCGAAACCCAAATCGTCATCTCTCAAGCTTGCGCGGGCAAGGTCAAGGACGCCGTTGTCATGAAGAACGGAGATCAAAAGACCGTCCAAGGGTTCGATGTTGAGGCCGTCCCGGCCTACAACATCTTCCACAAAAGGCCCAACGGGGCCCCCTTCCACTCAAAAGGGCTCGGCAACGGATACATCATCACCTTCGGCGATAAACGCGTCTATGTCGCGGGAGACACCGAGCCCATCCCAGAGATGAAGTCCCTGGGGGCCGTCGACATCGCCTTTCTGCCGATGAACCTCCCCTATACGATGAGCCCCGAGATGGCGGCGGAGGCCGCGCGGACCATCAAGCCGAAGATCCTCTACCCCTACCACTACGGCGAAACCGATACGAGCAAGCTCTTGGAACTGCTTAAGTCGTCCTCGGGGATCGAGGTCCGGATCCGCCGGATGAACTGACCCCCCCCTCATTTTTTAGCCGGGGGGATATCGCAGATCGGGCTGTAGGCCTCGATGTGGTGCTTAATGGTCTTGCCCTTGACCATGTAAATCACGTCCTCCCCGATATTCGTCGCATGGTCGGCGATCCTTTCCAGGTGACGGCCGACAAGGATGAGGTCGACGGCCCGGGTGATTGTCGTCCCGTCCTGCATCATGTAGGTCAGAAGCTCGCGGAATACTTGCTGGTTGAGTTTGTCCACCTGATCGTCCCTCTCGCAGACGTCGCGGGCCAGGCAATCGTCCCGGTTGATGAACGCGTTGATCGCGTCCCGGACCATGTTCTGGGCGAGGTCCGCCATGCGAGGAATGTCGATGAGCGGCTTGAGCTGGGGGACCTTGAGAAGGTCCACCGCCCTTTCGATGATGTTGACGGACTGGTCTCCGATCCGCTCCAGGTCGCCCGTGATCTTCATGGCCGAGGTGATGAACCGCAGGTCCGTCGCCATCGGCTGGCGGAGGGCCAGCAGGCGCATGCACAGCTCATCGATCTCTATCTCCAGATGATTGATCTTCTCTTCGCCCCGCATCACGTCGAAAGCCAACTCCTCCCGCCTCTCCTTCAGGCACTTGACGGCCAGGGCGATGGACTCCTCGGCCAGCGAGGCCATTTCCAGGAGCTTTTCCTTCAGGATCTTGAGTTCCTCGTCGAATGGTCTTTCCATATTCGCCTCCCTAGCGATCCGCCGGCCGGGTCATCCGAACCTGCCCGTGATGTAGTCTTCGGTCAGCTTGTTGGCCGGGTTCGTGAAAACCTTCTCGGTCTTGTTAAATTCTATCAGTTCTCCAAGCATCATGAATGCCGTGAAGTCGGAGACGCGCGCCGCCTGCTGCATGTTGTGCGTCACGATGATGACAGTATACAACTTTTTCAATTCTTCGATAAGGTCCTCGATCTTGGCCGTGGCCACCGGGTCGATGGCTGAGCACGGCTCGTCGAAAAGAATGACCTCTGGTTCCACGGCCAGGGCCCGGGCGATGCAAAGCCTCTGCTGCTGGCCGCCCGACAGGTCGTAGGCGTGTTCCTTGAGACGGTCCTTGACTTCGTCCCAGAGGGCCGCCCGGCGGAGGCTCCGCTCAACGATCTCGTCCATCGCCCTCCGGCCATGCTTGAAGCCGTTGATCCTCAGCCCGTAGGCGATGTTGTCGTAGATGGTCTTGGGGAATGGGTTGGGTTTTTGGAAGACCATCCCGACCCGGCGACGCAGTTCGACGACGTCCGTCCCCGGAGCATAGATATCCATGCCGTCGAGGAGGACTTTGCCTTCCACCCGGGCGGAAGCAAGCACGTCGTTCATCCTGTTGAGAGTCCGGATGAACGTGGACTTTCCGCAGCCGGACGGGCCGATGATGGCGGTGACTTTTTTCTCGGGACAGACGATGCTCACATCCTTCAGGGCACGCTTGGGGCCGTAAAAGAAGTTCAGTCCCTTCGTTTCGATCTTGGCAATCGTCTCCATGGTCATGATCTCTTCTTTTTTCTGAGCCTATAGCGGACGACCACGGCAAACATGTTCAAGCCTAGGACCAGGGCGATAAGAACCAGGGCCGTGCCGTAGGCCAGCGGCCGGACGGTTTCGATGGCGTGGTGTTGCGTGGACATAATGTAAAGATGGTACGGGAGGGCCATGAACTGGTCTTTAAGAGACCTCGGGAGGTAGGGCAGAAAAAAGGCCGCCCCGGTGAACATGATGGGTGCCGTTTCCCCCGCGGCCCTGGCCAGACCCAGGACCGTGCCCGTGAGCATCCCGGGGATAGCATAAGGGAGGACGTTGGTCCGGATGGACTGCCATTTCGTCGCTCCCAGGGCCAGGGCCCCTTCCCGGTAAGAGTTCGGGACCGTCTTCAGAGCTTCCTCGCTTGCCGTGATCGTCCAAGGCAAGGTGAGCAGGCCCAGCGTCAGGCCCGCCGAAAGGATCGAGGTCCCCAGCTTGAGGACGTTGACGAAGAGGATGACCCCGAAAAGCCCGTAGACGATGGACGGGACTCCGGACAGGTTGCGGATCGACAGCCGGATGATCCGGGTGAGGCGTGTCTGCCGCGCGTATTCGTTGAGATAGATCGCGGCGCACATCCCCAGGGGGATGGCCAGCACCGCCGTTACCAGGGTGACGAGGAACGTGCCCATGATGGCCGGGAAGATCCCCCCCGCGGTCATGCCCTTGCGGGGAGCCTGGGTCAGGAACTCCCAACTGATGACCCCCCCTCCCTTTTTACCGATGTCATAAAGGAAGAGGACGAGTACGGCCAGGACGACGAGGACGCACCCCCGGAGGAAGAGGAAGCCCGTGAATTGAACGATGTTTCTCCGTTTCATCGTTCCCTCTGTTGATACTTGTTGAGGATGATATCCGCGACCATATTCACGGCGAAGGTCATCAGAAAAAGGACGAGCCCGATCCCGAAGAGCGCATAGTAGTGGGTCGTGTAGTAGGGAACCTCCCCGAGCTCGATCGCGATGTCGGCCGTCATGGTCCGGACGGATGAGAGGAGGCCGTGGGGGAAGGAGCGCGCGTTGCCCGTGGCCATGAGGACGGTCATGGTCTCGCCGATCGCCCGGCCCATGCCGAGCATGATCGACGCGATGATCCCCGAAAGGGCCGCCGGGATCTTGACCCGGACAAGGGTCTGCCATCGGGACCCCCCCAGGGCCAGGGAGGCCTCGGCGTAGGACGACGGGACCGCGTTCAGGGAGTCCTCGGAAAGACTGATGATAGTCGGAAGGGCCATGATGGCCAGGAGGACGCTCCCATTGAGGGCGTTCAACCCGTTGCCTAAATGGAAGAGCCGCCCCAAGAAGGGCGCGAAGAGGACGATCCCCAGGAATCCGACCACGACTGAAGGGATCGCCGCCAGGACCTCGATCGTCGGCTTGACGACCTCCCTAACGCGCCAATGGGCGACATCAGAGAGATAGGAAGCGACACCGAGGCCGATCGGGACGGCGAAGAGGAGCGCCCCGGAAGTGACGAGCAAGGTGCTGACGATCATGGAAAGGATGCCGTATTCGGCCTTTTCCGGAGACGTGGGGTCCCAACGGCCGCTCCCCAGGAATTCCTTCAGGGAGATGTCTTTGAAGGCCGGGAAGGCCGTCGCGAGGAGGATGATGAAGATGCCCGCAAGGGCCAGGATGGCCAAAATCCCGCAGGTGAAGAAGAAGGACCGGATGGCCTGTTCCTTGAACCGAGAGGACTTCTTCTTTTTCATGAAAGCCACGGGCGGGATCTCAAGCTTGCGTCCCGTCACTTCAGGTTCTTGTCGTTCTGGGCCTTATGCGCCTCGCTGATCGTAAAGAACCCTTCCCTTTCGACGATCTTCTGGCCCTCGGGGCCCGTCTCGAACGTCAGGAAGCCGGCGACCGCGGCGTTGGGTTTGCCGTTCGTTGCTTCATACAACGGCCTGGAGATGGGATACTTGCCGGAATCGATGTTCTGTTTATCGAGGGGAGAGAAGGCCTCGGAGGAGGCGTCCTTGGAGATGTTCAGGACCTTGATCCCCTTCCGGATCTTCCCGTTCTGGTCGAACAGGTATCCAACGCCCACGTAACCGATCCCTCCCTCGTCCTGGATGACGCTCTCGATGATCTGGGCGTTGCCGTTCATCTCCTTCACGTCCAGCGAATAGTTCTTGTTGCCGAGGACATGCTCCTGGAGGAAGGTGTATGTCCCGGAGTTCGACTGGCGTCCGTAGAGCGATACCGCCTTGTCGGGTCCTCCGACGACCTTCCAGTTCTTGATCTCACCCCTGTAAAGTGAGCCGACCTGCGGCGTCGTCATTTTGTCCAAGGGATTCTTCTCGTTGACGATGATGCTGAGGCCGTCCACGGCGACCACAAAAAACCGGGGCTTGACACCTTTTTCCCAGGCGAGGTCGAGCTCCTTCTGTTTCCACTCGCGGGAGTGGGTGGCAATGTCGCAGGTCCCGTTGATGATGGCCGTGATGCCCGTCCCGGAACCGCCTCCCATGATGGCAAGGGCCGACCCGGGATTCTTGCTCATGAATTCCTCGGCCAGGATTTGGACGAGGTTGACCATGGTGTCCGATCCCTTGACCTGGATCATCTTCTTCTGGGCGAAGACCGGTCCGGATCCGGCGGCCAGGCCCAGGGCCAGTGTCGCTGCCCATAACGTTTTCTTGAAGTTCATTGTCTTTTCTCCTTGTTTTTTTAGCTTTCTTAGAACGAGAGGAAAAACGTGAGGTTGAAGATCACGTCACTCTTTTTGGCCGAATCCTGGTAAGAGGTGAACCAGACGTTGGGTTGAAGCTTGAAGCTCGAGTGGAGCGGGGCCCAGTCCAAGCCCGCGATGATGAGCGAGGTCCCGTCCTTGTCCACTTTCGCGTTCGGGTCATAGCTGTCGTACCGGGCGAAGGCGTTGAGTTTGCCCGGAATGAGGCCGCAGCGGCCGAAGAGAGAGAATCCGCTCACATCATATTTCGTCCCGGCGGCGGTCAGATTCAGGCCGTTCTTGTACGAAAAGTACTCGGCGCCGAGGACGAGTCCCTTGACCATCTCGAGGTAGGCGTCGGCCTTGTAGGTCATAGCGTTCGCGGCGGGCGACTGCTTTTCGTAGTCCACGTACCCGACGAGCGAGAAACCGGCCAATGGGATGATCTGGACCTGAGCCGCGATCTTCTTATACTTGTCCCCCTCGGGGTGATTGTAACCGGCCCCGTTGGTCACCATGACCGCGTACCTGAGCTCCTTGGAGACCGTGCCCGCGAGGCTGGCGCCGAGGTCCGCGCTCGTGGCGTCGATATCCTTTCCGGTGGCGTCCTTGTAGCCGTCGAGGAGCGTCTTGGCGACACTACGGTATCCCCACTTGTCCTCGGCTATCTTGAAGGTCAGGGTATCGGCCATACCGACTTTCAGGGTGGCATTGGGCAGGAAATTGGACCATTCCAGATAGAGGTGCTTAATGAAGGGACGCAGCCTGTCATCGGGCTTGTCCGATTTGTCGAGGGCCGTGACGTAATCGGAATCGATGCGGAAGCGGAACTTCAGGTTGTCGTTGATCTTGTTCTCGTAGGTGAAGTAGGCGCGGCGGAAGGTGAAGAAGTTGTTCTTGAAGTTGGGCGTATTGGGCGGGGCCATGGTCTTGGGACCGCTCTTCGACATGAAGTAGGTGTAGTCGAAGTAGATCGTGGTGCCGAAGGTCTGCTGTCCGAATAGGGACGCGTCGGCCGGGAGGAGCGCCAGAAAGACCAGGGCCATGATGACGCTTCGTTGCTTATTGTTGGGTTTGTTCATCTTTTCTCCTTGATTGATCTTTTTCGAGATCAGGATAAAGGAGAAAAGTTAAGAGGTGATAAAGGTTGGGTGAATTTTTCTTAACAATCCGGCCGCGTCATTCACGCCCGCGCCCCAGTCTTATGGGTTATAAAGCTTCGCCTTCCGGTTGACGGCCTTGACGACCTCCATGGCCCAAAGCGGGAACGAGGAGATGGCCAGGACCAGGGCCCAGTCCAAAACGCTGAGCTGCTCGACCTTGAAGATGGTCCTTAGGAAGGGTACGTTGATGACGATGACCTGGAGGAAAAACGACGCGGCCGCGGCGTAGACGAGCTTGATGTTCGTGAAGATCCCCAGCTTGAAGAGCGACTTGGTCATGCTACGGCAATTGAAAGCGTGGAAGAGCTGGGCGCAGGAGAGGACGATGAAGGCGCCGGTCCTGGCCCGGACCACACCTTCCTTCTCGATGAAAAGGATGGCGCAGAAGGCCAGCAAGCTGCACACGGCGATGAAGGCGCCTTGGGCCAGCATCAAGAGGGCCCGCGGCCTGGTCACTACGGGTTCGGCAGGATCGCGCGGCGGCTTCTCCATAATCCCCGGATCCACGGGGTCCATTCCCAGGGCCAGGGCCGGAAGGCCGTCCGTCACCAGGTTGACCCATAGGATCTGGATGGGAAGAAGCGGCACGGGCAGGCCGACGAGCGAAGCCGTGAACATCGTCAGGATCTCGCCGGCGTTGCAGGACAGGAGGTAGTGGACGAACTTCTTGATGTTGTCGTAGATCCCCCTCCCCTCCTCGACGGCCGCTACGATGGAGGCGAAGTTGTCGTCCGTGACGACCATGTCCGAGACCTCCTTCGTCACGTCCGTTCCGGTGATCCCCATGGCGACTCCGATATCCGCTTCCTTGACCGCCGGGGCATCGTTGACGCCGTCGCCCGTCATGGCCACGACGTCGCCGCGTTTGCGCCAGGCGCGGACGATCCTGAGCTTGTGCTCGGGCGAAACGCGGGCATAAACGGGGATGCGGCGGATGTCCTCGCGGAGCCTCTCATCCGTCCAACCGTCCAGGTCCTCGCCGGTCAGGGCCAGGGAATCCTCCTTGAGGAAGCCCAACTCGCGGGCGATGGCCACGGCCGTGTTCTTGTGGTCGCCGGTGATCATGACCGTCCGAATCCCGGCCCGCTTGCATTCCGCCACGGCCGCCTTGACCTCCTCGCGCGGCGGGTCGATCATGGCCATGAGACCCAGAAAGGCCAGGTTGTTTTCCATCGACCGGGCATCAATCGTTTCCGGCAAGTCGTCCAGCGATCTCCCGGCGAACGCCAGGACCCGCATGGCCTGGTCGGCTAGTTCATCATTGGCCTGGAGGACCTTTGCCCGGTCCCCGTCGGTCAGGGCCCGGACCGAGCCGCCCTCATCGATCATCGAGCAGTCCTTGAGGAGGATGTCCGGCGCGCCTTTGACGAAGACACCGAATCGGCCGGCGTCCTGGCGGATGATGGTCATCTTCTTGCGTTCGGAGTCGAAGGGAAGCTCCTCGACCAAGGGATAGCCTTTCTCTTCGACCTCCTTCCAGAGGCCGGCTTTGCCGGCGGTCGTGAGGAGCGCGGCTTCGGTCGGATCGCCGACAATTCCGTAAGCGCCGTTATCCTTCCCGACGAGCTGGGCACTGTTGCAGAGAACGCCGCATTGGAGCGTCCGGACGAGGCCCGGTAAGGCCCGGGGATCGACCGGCCGCCCCGCCTCCAGGAACTCGCCCCTGGGCTCGTAGCCGATGCCCGTGACCGTGAACATCCGGCCGTCGGCATAGACGGCTTGAACTGTCATCTCGTTCCGGGTCAGGGTCCCCGTCTTGTCCGAGCAGATGACCGTGGCGCAGCCGAGCGTCTCGACGGAGGGGAGTTTCCGGATCAGGGCGTGGCGTTTGACCATCCGTTGGACACCCAAGGCCAGGGCGATGGTCACGACGGCCGGAAGACCCTCAGGGATGGCCGCGACGGCCAAGCTCACGGCCGTCAGGAAGACGTCGATGATCTTGCCGCCGCGCAGCCATTCCAAGAGGAAGACGAGGCCGACCAGGATGAAGCAGAGGTAGACGATCCACTTGCCGAACTGCTCGAGCTTCTTTTGGAGGGGCGTCGTCTCGTGCCCGATCTCCTGGATCATCTCCGCGATCTTGCCCAGCTCGGTATTCATTCCCGTTCCTGTGACGATGGCCCGGGCCTTGCCCGAGGCCACGGAGGTGCCCATGTAGAGCATGTTCCCCCGGTCCGCCAAGGGGACGTCGCGCTCATCAAGGGCGGCCGCCGTTTTGAGGACGGGCGTTGATTCCCCGGTCAGGCTGGCTTCCTGGACGCTGAAGTTCGAGGTGTGCCAGGCGACGCGGCTATCGGCCGGGACGTTATCCCCCGCCTCAAGCTCGACGAGGTCGCCCGGGACGATCTCGTTCGAGGGGATAACACGGTAGTCGCCGTTACGAATGACCTTGGAATTCGGCGAGGCCAGCTTCTTGAGCACGGCCAGGGACTTTTCGGCCCGATACTCCTGGACGAAGCCCATGATGGAGTTGAGAATGACGATGGCGATGATGGCCAGGGCGTCGACCCATTCCCCCAGGAAACCCGAAACGACGGCCGCCCCGATGAGGACCCAGATGAGGAAGTCCTTGAACTGGTCGAGGAATTGACCCAGAGGCGAGGGGCCTTTTTTTTCGTGGAGCTGGTTCCGGCCGTGGCGGGCGAGCCGCTCGGCCGCGTCCGTATCGCTCAACCCTCGGGACGGGCTCGTGCCCAGGCGCGATTCGATCTCTATGAGGTCGCACTGCCAGTACCGTTTCCCGGGAGTTTTATCGTCGGCCATCGTTCATCCCTTTCTGTGGTATTCCCGCGGCTTATTCAAAGCCCCTTGCGCGTTCCCGGCGCCGTCTTTCGTCGGGAGAAGAACAGGATATTCGAGTTGCGTATTATAACATCAGGCGGAGGGAGAGGAAAGCGGAACCCGCACGAGGCCAAAGCCCTCATCCGACGCGGGCAACTGCGCTGGGATTTCGTCTTCTCGGAGAACGGCAGCGGCTTCCACAGCCCGCAGGAAGCGGCCCGGGTCCTGGCCGGGGCCATCGATTTCGCCCGCCAGGCCGAGCTCAAGGCGTCTTTGCTCGCGCCCGCCGCACCGCAGCATTGATCAAAGAGCGACCTGTTTATTTTTGAAAAAGCCCGGCCGCGGTCGTTCTTCTGGTCATCCGGAAAGCCAAGCCTTCGATATCTTTCGAGTTGAATACTTTAAGATCATGATATCTGATTGTTACCCAACCTCGAGCGTTCAGGGAAAGCATATTTCCATATATTTTACCGATAGGGGGCTAAGGCAAGAAAATCTCGGAAAAAACCGGAAGGGAAGAATGGCTCCTCGGGAGGGACTCGAACCCCCAACCTAGTGGTTACAAGCGCCCCGGAATTTCTTCCGGGCTTGGACTATCTCATCACCCGTCCCGAAGAGGGATTGGGGCGCCGGGCGCTTCCCCCGGGAGGAACCCCCGGAGTACGAGCGAAGCTCTAGTCTCTGCACCTTCCCCGCCCGTCAGGGACGAACGGGGCTTGGCTCAGGATCGCCTTTCTCCGCAACCTGCGGAGGGAAGGTTTCCCTGAGTTCACCCGGTTTTTCAACCACGATCTCTCGTGGAAGCTGCGATATTCACAGCCACCCGCTCTGCCGATTGAGCTACCGAGGAGCAAGGCCCAGATAAAATAGCATTTTTTATCCGGGTTGGCAATCAAATTCTATACCTGCGGCGACATCAAAAGGAAGCCGAGAAGCGCTAGAACCTGTAGCCGGCCTGTTTGGCCATCTTGCGGTAGTCATCGCCCCACATGTCGACGACCTTGCACATCTCATAAACCCGCGACCGGAGGCGGACGCCGATGCGGTCGACGAGGCTTTCGCCGCCCTTTTTGTAGAAGGACTCGCGCGTGTCCTCCCGCTCCTCGGTGTCCGGGTAGTTCGAGGTGAAGATCGTCGTCTTCTTGTGGTTGTAGCGGTGGTTGATGACGTAAAAGATGGTCTCTTCGACCCAGGCGGTCGTCCGTTTGGCGCCCAACTCGTCGAGGACAACGACCTCGCTCTGGAAAATGGGCGCCAGGATGTCCGACTCCGTCAGCACGGAATCCGGCGAGAACGAGTTCTGGATCTCCCGGATGAGGTCGCGGAAATCATAAAAGACGCAGCGGGCGCTCTTTTTCCGGATGAGCTCCTGGATGATGGCCACGGCCAGGTGCGTCTTCCCCACCCCGCACGGCCCGATGAACAGCACGCCGATCTCCTGGGCCGGGAAATTCTTGACGAATTTTTTCGCGATCGCCAGGGCGTCTTTGAGGGAATCGTTATGGCCCTCGTAGTTCGCAAGGGAACAGTTTATGTAGCGCTTGGGGATGTTGGCCTGCTCGAGAAGGACCTCGGCCTGCCGGGCGACGAAACAGCCGCACCTCTTGGCGACGTGTCCCTTTCCCCCGTTCTCGAGGACCCAACCGGTCCCATGGCATTTGGTGCAGATCTTGTTTTCGGTCAATTCAGGTATCCTCTGAGCTGTTGCAGCCTATGCGATCGTGAGAGCTTCCGCATGGCCTTCTGCTCGATCTGCCGGATGCGCTCCCGCGTCAGGTCCAGGAGGCTTCCGATCTCCTGGAGCGTCCTGGGACGGTCGTCATCCAGCCCGAAGCGCAATTTTAACACAACGGCTTCCTTTTCATCCAGTTCCCCGAGCATCCGGCGGATCTGGTGCTGGACCGAGTTCTTGATGATCTGGTATTCCACGGAGGGGTTGATTTCATCGCTGATCCTGTCTTCGACCTCGAGGCCGTCGTCGGTGATCCTGTCGCTCAGCGAGATATTTTTCTCACTGAGGACCGCCAGGTCGTCGACGTCCTCCTCGGGGATCCCCATCCCCTTGGCGATCTCGGCACGCGTGGGGTCCCTCCCCAGCTCGGCCTTGAGCTCGGCCGTCCTTCTTCTCATCGCCGAGATCTGGTCGGAGAGCTTCTGGGGGATATGAAAGATCCGGGAATACTGGGACAGGGCGTGGATGATGGCCTGACGGATCCACCAGACGGCGTAGGAGATGAAGCGGACATTTCGGTTCGGGTCGAAGCGCTTGGCCGCTTCTATGAGGCCCACGTTGCCCTCGTTGATGAGGTCGAGAAGGCTGAGCCCCATCCCCCGGTATTTCTTGGCATAGGAGACGACGAACTTGAGGTTGGCCTCGATGAGCTGCCGCATAGCGTCCATGTCTCCCTTGCGGATGCGCTCACCGACCTTCTTCTCCTCCTCATCGTTGAACGTCGGGAACTTGGCGATCTGGTCGAGGTAGAGCTTCAGGTTCCGGGAATCCATCCACTCCTTGCTGTCCATCCTCAATCGTCCGATCGATCGATCTTGATGATGCGGCCCGGAATGACGCGGACGAGGGCCTTCTTGCGGGCCTCGAACTCATCGTCCTTGCCTTCGAAAAACTCCTTCCGGACGAACTCGAGGAATTGGTTGACCTCACCCTCGATCTCCTCGATCTTCCGCCGCATGTTGAGGACCACCTCGACTCCGGCCAGGTTGACACCCAGTTCGCGGATGAGGTTCAGGATGACATCGAGCCGCTTCAGGTCCTCGGCCGAATACATGCGGGTGTTCCCTTCGCTTCTGGAAGGCTTGAGCAAACCTTCCCTTTCGTAGAGGCGGAGCGTCTGGGGATGGATGTCGTACATCTTGGCGACGCTGCTGATATGGTAATAGCGCTTCGGTTCCTTGGCGTCCTTGGATTTCTTCATATCAGCGCACTCCCAGGTCCTCCCTCGGGTTGGGACCGGAAAGTCTCTCCAGTTCTTTCATCAGCTCGCGGACCCTCTGATCGCCGAACGGGGGCGGGACGATCGAGACCTCGACAAACTCATCCCCCCGGGCCCTCTTCCCCGGGGTGGGAGCGCCCTTGTCCTTGATCCGGAACTTCTGTCCCGACCTCGTCCCGGGCGGGATGCGGATGGCCGTGGGTCCGCAGAGCGTCGGGACGTCGATCTTGGCCCCGAGGGTCGCTTCCGGCACCGTGATCGGGAGCTTGACGTAGATGTTGGCCCCTTCGCGCCGGAAGAACGAATGGGGGGCAACCTCGATCTGGATATAGAGATCTCCCGGCATCCCCTCGTTCCTCCCGGCGTTCCCCCTCCCGGGGATCCTCACCTTGGACCCCGTATCCACGCCGGCAGGGATGCGGACCGAGATCAGCTCGGACTTCTGGACAAGCCCCCGGCCGCCGCAATCCGGGCATGCCGCTCCCGCCGTCTTTCCGGTGCCGCCGCAGGCGGGGCAGTCCGTCGAGAACTTCATGAAACCCCGCTGAACGAAACCGCGGCCGCTGCCGCCGCACGACGGGCAGGATTTCCGGACTCCGCCGGAAGCAGAGCCGCGCCCCCGGCAGGACGGGCAGCTGGCGAGCCTGTTCAGGCGGATGCGGGTCTGGACTCCGTTGATGGCGTCCTTGAAACCGATGTTCATCGTATAGTGGAGGTCCTCTCCGCGTTCGTTGGGGACCGCCTCCCGGGGCCTGGCCGCGCCGCCTCCACCAAAGAGGTTCTCGAAGAAATCCTTGAACGAAGAGGTCCCGTAATCTGAAAAATCGAACCCCTCGAAACCGCTTCCGGATGGGCCACGCGGACCGCTCCCGCCCGGCGGCATGTCGCCGGCGAAACCGAACTGATCGTACTGGGACTTCTTCTTGGGGTCGATGAGGACCGAATAAGCCTCCTGAATCTCCTTGAACTTGGCTTCCGAAGTCTTGTCCCCGGGGTTCAGATCGGGGTGGTACTTGCGGGCGAGCCTCCGGTAGGCCTTCTTGATCTCAGGTTGGGAGGAGCTTCGGGGGACCCCAAGGACCTCGTAATAATCTTTGGCCATGCGTTCATCTCAGGGAAGCCGGCCGGGCCGGCTTCCCGCAATTCATGGGTCCAGTTTAGTTCTTTTTGTCGTCGTCCACAACCTCCGCGTCTATGACCTCCTCCTCGGGGCCGCCGGAGGGAGCGCCGCCGCCGTCGTGGGGGGAGGACTGTTGTCGCGCCTGGCCGGCATCGGACGGCGCCTGCGGACCTGCCTGTTGGTAGAGGATTTCCGTCAGCTTATGCGAGGCGTTGGAAAGGGCTTCTATGGCGTTCCGGATCGTGTCCGCGTTCTCAGTCTCCATGGCCTTCTTGGTGTTCTCGATCTCCTCTTTGACCTTTTCAGCGTTGTCCCCGGGGATCTTGTCCTTGTTCTCCTTGAGGAGCTTCTCCAGGCTGTAGATCAGTTGGTCGGCCTGGTTCTTGGCGTCGATGACCTCCCGGCGCTTCCTGTCCTCATCCGAGTGGGCCTCGGCATCCTTGACCATCCGGTCGATCTCCCTTTCGTCCAAGCCGCTGTGGCCGGTGATGGTGATGGCCTGCTGCTTGCCCGTCCCCATGTCCTTGGCCGAGACATGGAGGATGCCGTTGGCGTCGATGTCGAAGGTCACTTCGACCTTGGGGACGCCCCGCGGCGAGGGCGGGATGCCGTCGAGGTGGAACCTCCCAAGGGTCCGGTTGGCCGTGGCCAACTCGCGTTCGCCCTGAAGGACGTGGATCTCGACGCTCGGTTGGTTATCCGATGCCGTCGAGAAGATCTCCGTTTTCTTGGTCGGGATGGTCGTGTTGCGGGGGATCATCTTGGTGAACACGGAGCCGAGCGTCTCGATACCGAGCGTGAGCGGCGTGACGTCGAGAAGAAGGACGTCCTTCACTTCGCCGGACAGGACAGCGGCCTGGATGCCGGCCCCGACGGCCACGACCTCATCCGGGTTGACGCCCTTGTTCGGTTCCTTCCCGAAGAGGTCCTTGACGAGCTTCTGAATGCGGGGGGCCCTTGTTTGGCCGCCGACGAGGATGACCTCGTCGATTTCCGAGGCTTTCAGGTTGGCGTCGGAGAGGGCCTGCTTGCAGGGAGCGACCGATCTCTGGACAAGGTCTTCCATGAGCTGCTCGAGCCTGGCCCGGGTCATCTTCACGAGAAGGTGCTTGGGACCCGAAGCGTCGGCCGTGATGAAGGGCAGGTTGATCTCTGTCTCCATCGTCGTCGACAGCTCGATCTTGGCCTTCTCGGCGGCCTCTTTGAGCCTCTGAAGGGCCATTTTGTCCCTGGTCAGATCGATCCCCGACTCCTTCCGGAACTCGGTGACCAGCCAATCCTGGACCTTCTGATCGACGTCGTCCCCTCCAAGATGGGTGTCGCCGTTGGTCGACTTGACTTCAACGACCCCCTCTCCGACCTCGAGGATGGAGATATCGAACGTCCCGCCTCCGAAATCATAGACGGCGATGACCTGATTCTTCTTCTTGTCCATGCCGTAGGCCAGGGCAGCGGCCGTAGGCTCATTAATGATCCGAACGACGTCGAGCCCGGCGATCTTGCCGGCGTCCTTGGTGGCCTTTCTCTGGCTGTCGTTGAAGTAGGCCGGGACCGTGATGACGGCCTTTTCGACCTTCTCACCGAGGTAGTCTTCGGCGGCCTTTTTCAGCTTCTGCAGAATGTAAGCCGAGATCTCGGGCGGAGCGTATCCCTTGCCGAGGGCATCCACCTGCACGCCTCCGTTGTTGGCTTCCTTGACCTTGAAGGGGACCTGTTTGATCTCCTGCCCAACTTCGGAGAACCGCCTTCCCATGAATCTCTTGATGGAATAAATGGTGTTCTCGGGGTTCGTGACCCTTTGCCTCTTGGCAACCTGTCCGACCAGGATCTCGCCTTTGGGGGTGAAAGCGACGACGGAAGGAGTCGTCCTCCCTCCTTCTTCGTTGGGAATGACGGTCGTCTTATCGCCTTCCATGATGGCGATGCAGGAATTTGTCGTTCCTAAATCGATTCCAATAATCTTTGCCATTATCGTCCTCCTTTATTAGTGATACTATAATATATAATATGAGCATATATGTGTCAAGTATTTATTTGATAATTTTGGGTGAAGCTTATGATTTTTTCATCCAGTATTTGCCCCGGGCCCTATTCCATTGCACCCGGTCATCTCCCGAGTCATCCGTTGGGGAACCAGACCAGGCCCTTTATGCCTTCCGTCAAGGCCCAATAAAGCGCCTGGCCGTCCTTCGGATCATCGAAACTGATCTGGATGAGGCTCATGGTACGCTTTTTCTGATGGAGCATGAGGGTCTTGAGCGGCATTCCGATATGCCATTTTAAAAAACTCCAAACCTTTTTCGGCACTTTTTCTTTGCCGACCACGGAAATAGTGGTCCCATCCTCCAGCTCCAGGGTGAAAACCCGGGGCATGTCCTTGACTTCCAGGGCTTCGAGCTCGAATTCACCGGGTTTGACCTGGGGCTTCGGTGCCGTTTCTTCCTCGCCGGGCTTGATGACCCTTCTTTGCGGGAGCGTCAGGGCCGTCTTCCTTGTCAGAACGAGCGCCCGGAAGGGAACGGGGCTCCCCCAGAAACGGACCCTTTGGGGCTCCCAGGTCCTGAGAACAATCCCCTTGGATTTCAATTCGATCCTTTTGTTCTTGAGGTCGAAAAGGAAATAGAAGCCTGGGGCCTTGGCCAAGGCGTATTCTTCTTCGAGAAACTTGTTTTCCCGGTAGGTCGAGACGGGGTCCTCCCGAGGAGCGCAGAAGACCGCCGCCGCGACGCTCAGCACGACGATCCAGAGAACAACAAGTCGTCGACGCATGGTCCTTTAATAAATGTAGATCTTTGTGCCTATCGAGGCCGACTTGAAGAGGAACTTCAGGTCCTCGTCCCCGATCCTGACGCAGCCATGGGTCACATTCCTTCCTAAGAGGCGCGTGTAAAGCGTGCCGTGGAGAAAATAGCCGTTGCCGAAGCCCAGGGCGTAGTCACCCAATTCACCGCCCACGACCCGGTCATCCTTGTTCTTGGGAATGGGTTCGCCCTCTTCGATGAAGGCCCAATCCGGTTTTACCCAGTACGGGTTTTCGACCTTGGATGTGACGGCGTATTCCCCCCGCGGCGTGTCGAACACCCATTGCCGCCTGCCGCTCGGGTCCGGCAGGATATCACCGCTCCCCGTGGAGACCAGGCCCTGGCGGACGATCTCGGCGCCCTTCTTCAAATAGAACCTGTTGGCGCCGGTGTCGATCACAATGTAGACGCCTTTCGAGCCGAGCTTTTCGAACTTCTTTTTCAGGGCGGCATTCGCCGCCTGGATCTTGGCCAGGTCCGCCTGGCCAGGAGCTTCGTGAATGTTCTTCCTCCAGCCGGAGAGATCGCGAAATCCCAGTATATGACCGTATCCGACCGCGAGCAGGACCGCGACACAAGCCAGCCCGACGCCGAACGGGACCGATCGTTTTGCGGACATGTCTTCATTCGTCCTTGATGGCCTTGAAGATCGAACCGTCCTTGTCCAGCGTCCCGACGATGGTCACGGGGGTCCCGACGAGGACCATATTGAACAGCTCGTCCATGGCCTTGTCATCCACCGATATGCAGCCCCGCGTCAAGCTGTCCTCCCCTCCGCCGTGGATCTCGACCAGGCCGCCGATCCCGACCCAATAAGGGATCTCCCTCTTCTGTTTGGCGGCGGCGAAACGCCTCATGTCCTCATCGTTGGGATAATTGATCAAGAGGGCCTTGTAAAAGTGGCTGGAGGGGTTCTTTTTCGTAATCTGATAGCGGCCTTCCGGTGTGGCGTCGTCGCCGGAGTGGAGCTTGTCGGAAAGCCCGTTGAATCCGAGCCCGACGTCGAACTCAGCGACCGCCAAGCCCTTCTTGTAGATGACCATCCTCTTTTCCAGCTTGCTGATGACGATGGCCGTGATGCCTTTAGCCCTGGATTCGGCGACCGTCTCTTCAGCCATCCGCCTCCAGGAATCGACCTGGTGCTGGTCCATGTACCGGTTGAGAAGCCGCAGGCATACACCCTCCGCTTCCTTGATGACGTCCCGGACGCTCCTCAGCATGCCGTCGGCCTGGTCGAACTTGGCGTGGCCGGCCATCAGTCCGGCCTCCTTAAGCATGACCTCCGCTTGAGATAGACGTTGGCGGGCCCGGCCCCGCTCATTGAGGGAAAGGGTGATTTCGCTGAGGATGGACAACCGCTTTTGGAGGGCGGCTGTCTCGACCTGGATCCGGCCGGCTCGTTCTTCCTTTTCCCGCCGGATCTCGGAAAGGATGGCGTCCCCGGAATCGATCGTCGTCCGGAACCGCTCGCGGAGAAGGTCGTACCTTCTGAACCAGCCCAGCTTCAGGTTCTCTTTTGCAAAGGCCTGCCGCGCCTGTTTGATCTTCTCCAGATACCCCTCGTACTCCTGGGGGGCGTAGACAGAAGCACCCGCCCTCCAGAGTTGCTGCTCCTGGATGGCAGCTCTTTCGACCTCTAGAGGAACCGGTGGTGCCTTACAACCTGTGAGATAAACAGCTAGGATATATAAAGCAATTCTTCGATATCTCACAAAACAAAAAATCTCTGTCCTAGAGCGGGCTTACTTGCCTTTGACCTTCTCGATGGCGGCCTTGACCTGGTCGCAAATGACCGTGGCCTTTTCCTTGACGACGACGGCCTTGTCCTTGGCGCCGAAATAGTCCTGGCCGTCGATGGCGGTCTGGAGCTCGGCGAGGGAGGCCTCGATGCCGGCGAGGTCGGCCTTCATGGCTTCGATGTCGGCCTTGGTGCCCTTGCCCTTGGGGGCCTTCTCAAGAAGGGCCTTGGCTTCGTCAACAGCGGCCTTGGCTTCGGTCTGGGCCTGAACGGCGGCGTTCTTGGCTTCCTCGATCCTGGCGGGAATAAGGGCCTGGACGGCGTCGGCGTCGGTGACGATCTTGGCCAGCATTTCCTTGACCTTGCCGAACTTCTTGAAGAACTTCTTGGACTGGGCCGTGACTTCGTCGTTGGCGGCGGTCATGTCATCGTTCAGCTTCTTCAGCTCGTCCTGGGCATAGATGTCGCCCTTCGCCGCAACCACGGAGTCAATGGCAGCCTTGGCGGTGTCAATGGCTTGGGTCGGGACCTTGGCGCAGCTCGTGAAAACGAAAGCAACCATAAGACCAAACACTAGAACCTTCATGAAGTTTTTCATCTTCATAATCTCCTTTTTTTGAATTTTGAGTGCGTTGACTTTATTTAAATGCCCTTTTTGTGTTTGCGTTCTGATGATTCACACCTCCCCTCTCGAAACTCTGGATCCAACATTAAAAAATCTTTCCCTTAAATGGATTCTCGCTTATTCGATGGTCGGACGTTCGGGATTATGGGGGGCCGAGGATATCGGCGGCTGTAACTGTTGCGCTCTCTCGCATCTGCACTTTCACCATTTTGACGATTTTTATGATTTATAGCACATTCCCGCCGCCATGTCAACATCAATGATCTCCGCCCCTCATTTATCCGGGTCGATGATGAACCCTTCCTTCATCATCCACTGGACTTCGGCCCGGGCCTTCTTGATGATCTCATCGGCCATCTTGAACTGTTCCTCCGCCGAGAGAATCTTGCGGGCGACTCCCTGCTCGATGGCCTTCATGCCCACGGCGACGGCCTCACGCGGGAAGACCTCCCATTGGTCCATGTTAGGGATGATGTAGTCTTCGCTGATGCCGTGGTCCTGGGCAACCTTGGCCAGCTCGTTGGCGGCCGCGATGCACATCTCGTCTGTGATCGTCGTGGCCCGGACGTCGAGGGCGCCGCGGAAGATGCCGGGGAAGCCCAGGGAGTTATTGACCTGGTTGGGGAAATCCGACCGGCCGGTGGCCACGATACGGGCGCCGGCTTCCTTGGCTTCCCAGGGCCAGATTTCGGGAACGGGATTGGCCTCCGGGAAGACGATGGCATTCTCGGCCATGGTTTTGATCCATTCGGGTTTAATGGTCCCCGGTCCCTGCTTCGAAACACATACCAGGACATCAGCACCCTTGATAGCGTCGGGAACGTCTCCCTTGACGTTCTTCGGATTGGTCCTCAGACAAAGGTCCCACTTCTCTTTATACCTGGCCTGGAGGTCCTCATGGTCCGAGCGGTCCCTGCTCAGGATGCCTTTGGAGTCGACGGAGAGCATTTTTGCGGGATTGACGCCGGCCGCGATCAACAGACGGGCGATAGCGATACCGGCCGCGCCCGAGCCGATGACCGTGGCACGCACTTCTCCGATGTCCTTCTTGACGATCTTGAGGGCGTTGATCAGGCCGGCAACCGTGACACAGGCCGTGCCTTGCTGGTCGTCATGCCAGACGGGGATCTCGCATTCGGCCCGAAGCGTGTCGAGGATCTTGAAGCACTTCGGATGGGAGATGTCCTCGAGGTTCACGCCGCCGAAGGACGGCTGGAGGGCCTTGACGATATCGATGATCTTGTCCGCATCGTGTTCGGCCAGGCAGATCGGAAAGGCGTCAACACCGCCCAGATACTTGTAGAGAATTCCTTTCCCTTCCATGACAGGAAGCCCGGCCTCGGGGCCGATGTCTCCGAGTCCCAGGACGCGCGTGCCGTCACTGATGACGGCCACGTTATTCCACTTGTTCGTGTACTCGTAGGCCTTCTCTTTGTCCTTGGCAATCTCCTTGCAAACAGCGGCGACGCCCGGAGTATACCAAATGGCGAAATCGTTAAAATCCCTGACCCGGCACTTGAGCGTTGTCCCCAGTTTTCCCTTGTAGAAAGCATGAAGACGCATCGCGTCCTTCGATGGCTGTTCGGCTTTCGCCAACAACTCTTCAACGGTGACTTTCTTCATTCACGGTCCTCCTTATGGAGTTTAAGAACACCTATCATAAGAAAAAATGATCGTAAAAGTCAACTCATTCGAGCGGCGTGAAAACGAACCGTCTTCCGGCCTTGCGGAGTCGTCCGAAGAAGCGCGAAGGGTCATGACTGAAGCCCAGCGTCCAGTCCCCCGCCAGGGCCTCCCGATAAACCCCCTTCTTGTTCTCCTGGGTTTCTACGGGATAAAGGTCGAAGCTCATGACCGAGGAGAGGCCGACATGGGCGGAGGTCGGAACGAGGTCGCCCGGGAAGAAGAAGGTCCCGCTTCCGGCCGTGACCTTCAGGCACTGGTGAAAAGCGGTGTGACCGGGAACGAGAACGGCCTCCGCCCCCTTCGAGATACTCGTGTTCCCCTCGATGAGATCGAGGCATCCCGCGTCCTCAAGCGGTCTCAGGTTCACCGGGAAATAGCTCGGCCTATCCCTTTCGACAGGGCGGAGGGCGTTCCCCCATTCGCCCTTCTGGACCACGTATCTTGCCCTGGGAAAAACCGGGACGATGCGCCCTCGGCCGTCCCTTTTCACGTTCCCTCCGCAGTGGTCGAAATGAAGGTGCGAGTTGAAGACGATGTCCACGTCTTCGGGCCTGATGCCGATGGCCCCAAAAAGAGATTCGATGTCGGGCGTCCCCTGATAGCCGTAGAAATCGAGAACCTTCCGTTTGAGGAGAGTGCCGATGCCCGAATCCGCCAGGATAAGCGCCCAAGGAGTCCGGATGAGGAAGATGTTCAGCGAGATCGGGACCCTGTTCTCGGCATCGGGAGGACATGCCTTCTCCCATTCGACGCGGGGCACGACACCGAACATGGCGCCCCCGTCGACCAGGAAAGTTCCGGCCGAGAATGCCGTGATCTCGACCGGGCCGAGGACGAGCCGCTCCATCCTCATTGGAGCAGGTCCTCGAGGCCGTAGTCGAGGGCTTCCCGGCGGGTTTCCGCGAGTTCGATGACTCCGGTGTCCATGCGGATGGCGTCCTCGGGACAGGCTTCGACGCAGAGGCCGCAGAAGCAGCATCGGCCGAGATCGATCGAAAACCGCTCCGGACGCTTCTGGACCTCGGGGTCCGGGTCCTCGGCGGCCTCCACCGTAATACACTCGGACGGGCAAACCGTAGCGCAAAGCAGACAGGCAACGCAGCGGGGCAGGCCGTTCTCCCTCCGTGTCAGGCGATGCAGACTGCGATGGCGGCCGGCCAATTTCTTCCGTTTCTCCGGGTATTGAATCGTGACGGCCCCGGGCCGGCGGGGTTTCAAGCCTAAGAAAGCGACGGTGTGAAAAAACATGTTCACAAGGAAGTGACGGGTCGTGATGAGAACACCCCTCACGATCTCGACGAGATATCCCCAGCTTTTCATTTCCACACGCTTACCAGGAGGCCCGTGCCCAGGAGATTGAGAAAGCCGAGGGGGACGAGCACCTTCCAACCCAGGTCCATGAGCTGGTCATAGCGGAGGCGCGGGTACGTCCATCGGATGAGGACCTGAAATCCGCAGAAAAGGCCGACCTTGATGTTGAACGCCAGGACCTGCAGGGCGACGACGATCCAACCCCTCAGGGCCCACTCGCCTCCCCATGGAAAGCGGAACCCTCCGGGTCCCAGCCAGGGGACCTGCCAGCCTCCGAAAAAGAACGTCACGGCGAGGCAGGCGACGATGATGACCTCCAGAAAATCCGTCATCATGAAAAGGCCCCATTTGAGGCCGCTATACTCCGTGTAGAACCCGATGATCTCGGACTCGCCTTCGGGAAGGTCGAAGGGGACCCGCTTGGTTTCCGCCAGGGCGGCGATGAAGAAAACAACAAACCCCAAAGGCTGGAGCACGATCCCCCACTTGGGTAGGAAGCCGAAGAGGAGCCCGCCCTGGAACTCGACGATCCGGGACATTCGGAGCGATGGATAGACAAGGACCAGCCCGACCAGGGAAAGGCCGAGGGCGACCTCATACGAGATGAGCTGGGCCGCGCCGCGCATGCCCCCTAAGAGGGCGAACCTGTTGTTCGAGGCCCAACCGCTCAGGACGATCCCGTAGATCCCCAGGGAAAGCATGGCCAGCACGAACGGCAGGCCGGCTTCGAGGTCGGCGACCTGGAGGGTTACGATGCGGTCTCCGAGGCGGACCGCCGGTCCGAAGGGAATGGCCGCAATGGTCACGGCGACGCAAAAGAAGGATAGAAATGGGGCAAGCGTGTGCAGGAAGCGCCGGGTGAAGGACGGCTCGAAATCCTCCTTGAACATCATCTTGATGGCATCGGCGAATGGCTGGAAAAGGCCGAAGAGACGGAGGCCTAGGATCGAGGCCCTGTTGGCCCCGATCCTGTCCTGGATGACCGCGCTTTCCTTTCGCTCCACCCAGGTCATGAGCAAGGTCAGCGTCAGGAGCCATGCCAGGGCCAGGACGACCTTGATGAGGATGATCAGGACGTCACTCATGGCCCTTCCTGAAGAAAGGATTTTCTCGGGCCATGGCCTCCCGAATAGACGTCAAGTCCGTCCATGCTTCCCCGGACCCGAGCTCACGGGCCAGGTCGGCTAGCACCTCCCATTCGGGCCGCGCTTCTCCCGGGGGGCGCCAGACAGGCTGGAACTCCTGGACCAGTCCCAAGGTGTTCGTTAGAGAGCCCAGCTTCTCAGCAATGAGGGCGGCGGGAAGAAGGAAATCATAGGCATCGTCCCCGGGCCCCGTGTGCGCCGCGAACAGAAACTTAGCCGGGACCCGGTCCAGGGCTTTTCGGACCTCTCCGGCGGCAAACGCCTCCCGCAGGCCTGAGCCGATGACAAGGAGGACCTCGATCCTTTTTACGATCTCTTCGAGGTCGGGCGGGCGCGATTCGAAACCGAGCTCGCGGGCGCCCCTCAGATTCGAGCTCCGTTCCGCGGTGAGGAGGAGCCGGTCGGCTTCTTGAGGCTTCGGGTCGGCGAACCAAACGTTTCCGAGGTCGACGGCTTTCTTGAAGATTCGTCCGATGAGGTAGAGTTCCTCGTTGGTGAGGAACGAATTCAGGATGAGGCCCAATCGCCCGCCCTTCCCGCGCAGGCCGAGACCTTTGATCTTCTCGGAGAGGATGATCAGGGCCCTGTCCCAGCTGAGCCGAGTCGTTTTCGCGTCATTGTTCATGAGGACGAAGCGGGAACGGTTCTCCGTCCAATACGGATGGCCGTAACGACCGATATCACAGATCCAGTGTCCATTGACCGAGGCGTTCTCGCGCGCCCGGACCCGGAAAATCCTCGGTTCGGCGACAGCATCCTCCGTCATTCGCCGGAACTCGATATCGATATTGCAGCCGCGTCCGCAATGAGGGCAAATGGAAGCGCCCCTCTCCAGGCGCCAGACCCGCGTCTTGAAACGGAAGTCGGTGTCCGTGATGGCACCCACCGGGCAGATCTCGGCCAAATTGCCCGAATAGGCGTTGTCGATCCTCCTGTCCTCGTAAAGTCCGATCTCGGTCCGCGCCCCCCTCTCGAAGACCCCCAGCTCGCCCGTCCCGGTGACCTCGCGGAGGAACCTGACGCACCGGGTGCAGAGAATACAACGCTCCCTGTCCAGGAGGAGTTTCTTCCCAATGGAAACCATCTTGTCGCGTTTTTCCTTGGGTTCCCGGAAGTGGGCGTCAAAACGCCCATACCGTTCGTAGTAATCCTGGAGCCGGCACTCTCCAGCCTTATCGCATATGGGACAATCCAGCGGGTGCTCGGCCAACAGGAACTCGAGGATCTCTTTTCTGGCCTCCATGACCTTCGAGCTCGAGGTCAAGACGTTCATCCCATCCTTCACCCTCGTGGAGCAGGCCAATTCAAGCTTGGGGGCGCCCTCGATCTCCACGAGACACATCCGGCAGCTCCCCTCGGGTTCGAACGCGGGATGATAGCAGAAATGAGGGACATCAATCCCGGCGGCCTGGGCGACATCCATTATGGTCGAACCTTCGGCGGCTTCCAGCAGGCGGTCGTCGATGCGGATCTTCACCATGAGCCACTCCTCACGCGGGCCTCTTCGACCCGGGATCCCAGCTCTGTTCTGAACTTTGTGACGAGGGCCAAGATGGGCAGGGCGGCGGCGTCTCCCATGGGGCAAAGGGTCCGTCCCTTGATGGCCGAGGCGACGCGGGCGATCTCATCGATATCTTCCATGTTTCCGTTCCCCGAAGCCAGCCGGACGACGGTCTTGTGCAGCCACGACGTCCCGATGCGGCAGGGCGTGCACTGGCCGCAGGATTCGTGGGCGTAGAACCTCGTCATGATCCCGAGGACGTCGAGCATGGACGTGCCGTCGTCGATGACGATGACGGCGCCGGAGCCGATCATCGAGCCGGCCCGGAAGAGGGAGTCGCCATCGAGCGGAAGACCGATCTCATCTGCCCGGAGGACCGGGGCCGACAAGCCGCCAGGAATGACGGCCTTGAGCGTTCGGCCGGGCGGCAATCCTCCGGCATGCTCGAAGATGAGGTCTTTCAAGGGAGCACCAACGGGAACCTCGTAGAGCCCCGGTTTCACAACCGCGCCGCTGACACTGAAGAGGCGCGTACCCCCGTCCCCGGGCCGACCGAGCTTCCGGAACGTCTCCGCCCCGTCCCGGAGGATGCGGGGTACGTTCGAGACCGTTTCGACGTTGTTGATGACCGTGGGACATCGGAAGAGGCCGACTGAAGTCGGGAAGGGAGGCTTCAAGCGCGGGTCGCCCCTCTTCCCTTCGAGGGACTCGAGGAGGGCGGTCTCTTCGCCGCAGATATAGGCCCCGGCCCCCCGGTGGACCATGACCTCCAGGCCGAATTCCGTCCCGAAGATCCTTTCGCCCAGGAACCCGGCGGCGCGGGCTTCGTCGATCGCCCGCTCTAGCCTTAGGGCCGCGGTTTCGTATTCTCCGCGAACATAGATGAAGCCGTCATGGGCCCCCACCGCATAAGCCGTGATGATGATGCCTTCGAGGAGAAGATGCGGGTCATGGGTCAGCAGCCAGCGGTCCTTGAAGGTGCCGGGCTCGCCCTCGTCCGCGTTGACGCAAAGATAGACCGGTTTCCCGCCGTCCCTAGGGATGAAGCCCCATTTCACCCCGGCTGGGAAACCCGCCCCTCCCCTGCCCTTCAAGTCGGCGTCCCTGACCTCGGCCAGGACCGCGTCCGGCAACATTCCCAGGGCCTTCCGGGCGGCTTCATACCCCCCTCGGCTCCTGTAGATATCGAACTCGAAAAGGTGCTCTGTCAGATCCAACAGTCCCGGCCGTTCTCGTGTCATAGATATCTTCCCAGGATCTCATCCAGCTGTTCTTCTCGAACACGCCCGTGATCGTCATCATCGACCATGAGGCAAGGAGCCTGGTCGCAATTTCCCAGACATTCCACCGTAAGCAGCGTGAACCTGCCGTCCGGCGTGGTCTCCCCGGGTCCGATGCCAAGCCTGGTTTGGAGGCTGGCCAGGGAGCTTCCCGCCCCGGCCATCGAGCAGCTCAGATTGATGCAAATTTGGATGATATGTCGTCCCTCCGGTTTTTGTCTGACGAGGGAATAGAACGTCACAGCCTCCCTGACCCGGATGGGTTCGAAGCCCAGGAGCTCAGCCGCCAGTTCCTCTTCAGCCCGGCCGAGGACCCCCGAAACCCTTTGCAGGACCCGGAGGATCGGAAGGAGGGCGGCCTCCCTGCGGGGATAGCGGGCGGCGACCGCGCGGACCTCGTCCAGGACGCCGGGAGTGAATCCGTGACTCATCGGTCGAGCTCCCCCCCGATCATGTTGAGCGAACCGAACGTCGGGATGACATCGGCCACATAGCGGCCTTTGATCAGGCGTTCGAGGGCCGAGACGACGTGAAAACAGGGGGCGCGGAGGTGGAGCCGATAGGGCCTGTCCGTGCCGTCCGAGACGATATAGTATCCAAGCTCTCCGTTCCCCCCTTCCACGGAAAAATAGACTTCCCCTTTGGGGGGCCTAATGCCGCGGCCCTTCATGAAAAAGAGGAAGTGATCGATCAGCCCTTCCATGGTCGTGTAGGCGTCCTCCTTGGGCGGCAAGGTCCAGCGCCGGTCGGCCGCCTGGATATCCCTATAAACGTCCTTCTCGCTACCTTCCAGGTTCGGGGACAGCCGCACCGGGCCGATGACCCTTTGGCTCCTGGAAACACGGATGGCCTCGGAAGGCTCAACATACCGGCGGTCGCCGACTGCGATCGGCGCCCGCGGCGGCATGGCGGCCGCGGTCTGTTCGACGATCCTCAGGCTTTGGTCGAGCTCCATCATCCGGACCATGTACCGGTCGAAGTTGTCGCCGTTCGCGCCGAGGGGCACATCGAAGTCCATCCTGTCGTAGACCAAGTAGGGCCTGGCTTTCCGTACATCGTACCGGATCCCCGTCGAACGGAGGCAGGGACCGGTCCAACCGTAGGACACGGCCTCCTCCGGGGTCAGGGCCCCGAGGCCTTTCGTCCGGTCGAGGAAAATCTTGTTGCCGTCGAGCAGCCCATGGACATCCTTGAGGACCTTTCGGGTCTCACGGACGGCCTTTTCGAGGGCGGCGCGGTAGTCCGGGTGAAGGTCCGCCCGCACGCCTCCGATCCGGATGTAGGAGGCCGTCATCCGGGCCCCGGTCGTGAACTCGATGACGTCCCAGATATACTCCCTCGCCTTCATCATATAGAAGAAGACCGTGAAGGCCCCGCACTCCATCCCCATGGCGGCGACGGAGGTCAGGTGGTCCGAGATCCGGGACAGTTCACACATCAGGACACGGATATACTGGGCCCTCTCGGGGGCCTCGATCCCAAGCAGCTTCTCCATGGCCAGGGCGTATCCGGCGTTGTTGATGAGGGGCGAAACGTAATTCAAGCGGTCGGTATATGGAAGCAGGTTGAAGTAGGTCCTATTCTCGCAGGTCTTTTCAAAGCCGCGGTGAAGGTAGCCGATCTCCACCTCGGAATTCAGGATCCGCTCGCCGTCGAGCTCGACCATGATCCGGACCGTGCCGTGCATGGCCGGATGCGAAGGTCCCAGGTTGAGGAGCATGGTGTTCCGTTCCGACCGGGGCTCGAGCGTCATGTCGAGTTCCCCTTAACGGCCTTCGGCTGGCGGCGACGCAAGGGATAGTCTTTGCGGAGCGGAAATCCCTCGAACCCATCATACATCAGGATCCTCTTCAGGTCCGGATGGCCCCTGAAGACGACCCCGAACATATCGTAGACCTCCCGCTCCAGCCAGTTCGCGTTCCGCCACAGGCCCGCAAGCGAATCCAATAAAGGAGCGTCGGCGGGCAGCCGGACCTTGACACGGACCCGGCCGTTCGCATCCAGGGAATAGAGATGATAGACCATTTCGAAGGCGCCCGCGTCCCTCCTGAAGTCAACGCACGTCAGGTCGAGGAGGAGCTTATAAGAATAAGGAGGTCCCTTCAGGGATCCCATGATCCGGAGCAGGGCCTCCGGGCGGATGACCAGGACGAGATCCTCGCCGTCCTTGGAGGCCTCGACGATCTCCCCCGGGAACCTCTTTTCGAGGTTTCCGATCACTCTTTCCGGCCCCATCGCCACTCCTGCTTTTGATGCCGGACCTTTTCCTGAAGCTTTAAGAACCCGTCCAGGACGGTCTCGGGCCTGGGGGGACAGCCCGGAATGTAGACGTCCACGGGAATGATCGTGTCGATCCCCTGGACGACCGCGTAGTTGTCATAGATACCGCCGCTCACCGTGCACGTTCCGAAGGCCACGACCCACTTCGGCTCGGCCATCTGGTCATAGACCGTCCTGAGAACGGGCGCGAGCTTCATGGTGATCGTCCCCACGACGAGCAGGAGGTCGGCTTGCCTCGGCGAGAACCTTGTCAACCCCGCCCCGAAACGATCCAGGTCAAAGTGGGCGCAGGCGGTGGACATGTACTCCATGCCGCAGCAGGCGGTGATGAAGGGGTAGTGGAAAAGGGAGAATTTCCTGGCCCAGCCCAACGCGTCTTCAATTTTCGTCGTCAGATAGTTTTCGCTCATGTGCCTGCCGGCCCGCCGCACCCCGGGGCTTACTCCCAGTCCAAAACGCCCTTCTTCCAGGCATACAAGAAGCCGGGCGCGAGGATGATCAGAAAAGCGCAGATCCCGAGAAAACCGGGGACCCCGATTCGCCTCAGGACAAGAGCCCAGGGAAAAAAGAACACCATCTCGACGTCAAAGAGGAGGAAGATCAAGGCGACCAGGGCAAACGGTATGGATACGGACGGGATGCCATCCTGAAGGTAGGGGCTGCCGCATTCGAATGGCCGGTCCTTGGCCGGGCTCTTTTTTCTCGGCCCCAAGAGCTTGTTCATAAAAAGCATGACCAGGCCCAGTCCGCCGAAGACGATGAAGGTCACAACAAGCTCGGTCATGATGGATAGGAACCGAAAAAATTGTAGTCAATCGCCCCGCGTTTTGCAAACGTTTTGACAATCCCCGCGCTCTTTTCCATAATCATCGGCGACGGGATGAACAAGAAAAGTTTTCCGACCGCGGTCTTCCTTGCCGGAGTCTGGACGCTCCTTGGGCTCGGCGGCTGCCGGCGGGAAGCGGCGCCCGCGAACTTGATCCTGATCACCCTCGATACCCTGAGGACCGACCATGTCGGCGCCTACGGCTCCAAGCAGGCCCGGACGCCGGCCATCGACGCGCTGGCGCGGGAAGGCGTCGTCTTCGAGAACGCCTACAGCCTGATCCCCATCACGCTCCCCTCCCATGCATCGATCTTCTTCTCCAAGCCCCCCCACGCCGTCAGGAATTACAACAACGGGCAGGTCGTCCGGAAGCAGAGGGCCTACCCGTCCTTCGTCAACCTCTTCCGAAAGGAAGGGTTCCAGACGGCCGCGTTCGTCAGCCTGGGAGTCCTGGCGTCGGAGTTTGGCCTCAACGAGGGGTTCCAGGAATACTCCGACGAGTTCCCGGCGGAACGATGGTACCTTTCGGCCCAAGAGGTCAACCAACGGGTCTTCCCCTGGCTCGAAGCCCTTAAGGGCCGGAGGTTCTTTCTTTGGGTCCACTACTCCGATCCTCACGAACCGTGCGCTCCTCCGGACACCGCCGACGATACAAAGCTCTTCCTCAACGATGAGCTTGCGGGCAAATGCTGCCTGAACAAATATATGACCCAAACAATTGACTTAAAATTGAAAAAGGGGAAGAACCGCCTGCGTTTCGAGGTCCGGAATCCCGCTCCGGACGATCCCGGCCGCTTCATGGCCCGGCTTGACAAGCTCGTGTTCGCTCCTGAGGCCGATGGTAAGACCTTCGCTGTGGAATTTTTCGACGACTGGTACAGGCGTCAGGACGATGGCGTCTTTTTCCTGAAAGGCCGGGCTGGGATCGGCAAGGCCGAGGAAATGCTCAAAGCCCTGGGCTATGTCGGCCAAAAGAAAAGCCGATGAATCGGCAGGAAAAGAAATGCTTCCAACCGGCTTACCGGCTTTTATTGAGCGCCCGGTAGATCCGGCGGGGAAGTCCAAAAAGGGCCTTGTTGATGAGGCGCAGGAAAAGCGGACGCCGCGGGGGAGTGACCAGGGGAGCGCCGGGGTCGGAGCTGTGGGCGTTCCTTTTGGCCAGTTCCCTCTGGACGATGGGACAGCTGAGGCGCTTCAAACAAAAAGGGCTGAGCTTGCCTTTACTCAAATAGCTCCGGATCTCCTGGAGCTTGGGGGAATTCCAGACTTCCTGGTAATCGGCGGTGAACACGTCGATAGGGGATCCATAGCAGCACGGCATGATCCCGCGACGCAGGATGTAAAAATTTTCCCAAGGCTCCCGGCAAAGAGGAAGGTTGGAGAAGCCCAGATCATCCGGGTCCGCGACATTCATCCGTTCATCCGTTGGGGTCATCATGCCTTCTCTCCCCCGGCTTGCTTCCCCGGCTCCCTCACAAGACCAAAATCGAACTGGTTCGCCACCGGCACTCCGTATTTCTCCGAGTACTCGTCACATTTGCGGAGGACCTCTTCGATCTCCTGCCGGTTGAGCATCTCCTTCTCATAGTCGAAATGATAGCCGCCCCTGTCTTCTTCGATCCTGGCATCCACCAGGAAGAGCATGGGCCTGATGACGAGCGAGTCGGCCCCGACGATCACGCACAGCTTGAAGTACTCCTCGAGGTCACCCCGGTTGACCCGCATGGGGATGAAGACCATGTTGATCTTGGGCAGGCCGCCGGCCCTTTTTCTCGCCTCCCCGAGCCGTCGGAGGCCGGGGATGATGGTGTCCCAGCGGTCGTTTCGGATCTTGGCGTAAGTCTCCTTCGTAGCGGCGTCGAGCGAGATGTAGAGGTAGATCGGCTTCCCGGCCATGGCCTGGACGGTCCGCTCGTTGAAGGCCTGGCCGTTTGTCGAAAGCTCGAGGATCTTGTTGTTCCGGGCGCAGAAGTCAAGGATCTCCTCGAATTGGGGGTGCAGGAGGGGCTCGCCGAAGGAGCAGTTAATCAGCGACCTGGCCGCCTTGAAGAACGGGCCGTAGCCTTCCAGCGTCGATTTATCCACGTGGACATCGGCGTTCCCGCCTTCCAGTTCCTTCATGCTGTCCCAAAGGCAATAGACACAATGCGGGCTGATGTTGCACTTGCCATAAAGGTCGATCCCCAGGCTGAGGGGGTAGGATTCGAGCCGGGTCTTTCCTTCCGCCATCTCCCGGCGGTTCAATTGCGCGTTCTTATGGAAAAAGAGAAACATGGCGCGCCGTTCATCGTCGTTGTGGAACTCGGGGGCGCCCACGCGGACGCCAAGGGAACGCGAGTCGCCAGAGTGGTACTTGGCGGGGAGGAGCTTGTTGAGGGATAGGGTGAGGACGACCGGGCCCGCCGTCCTGCCGCCCGCGTCGCCCGGCCCGGGAGCGTTCAGGGGAACGGTGTAAAAGTTCCAGCTCTTGAGCAGGGGCAGCTTGACCAGGGTCTTCTCCCCCAGCCGCACGGTCAGGACCTGGCTGAAGTCCGCGAATTCCGAAAAGACGGGCAGAGTGACATATTTATGGGCGGAAGTCATCTCCCTCGGGATGAGGACCGCCCCTTTCGTCGGCAGCCAGCGGAAGGACGTGAAATCGTCGCGTTCCTCCTCGTACCAGCTATTCCCATAGACGAGGTCGTTCTTGTCCATGTCCAGCGCCGCTATTCTAGCCTCCGGATACAGGCGTGTCAATTGATGAGATGCAAGGCTTCGCCTTTCGCCTTCAGGGCCGCTTCCCCGACGGCCTCCGAGAGCGTGGGATGGATGTGGATCAGCGATCCGATGTCCTGGACCTTCATTTTCTTGGCCACAGCCAGGGTCAGCTCGGCGATCATCTCGCTGGCGCCGGGGGCAATGATATGGGCCCCGACGACCCGGTCCGACTCGTCGGCCAGGACCTTGACAAGGCCGTCGAGGGCATCCATGGTCAGAGCACGGCCGCTTGCCTGGAGCGGAAATATGCCGCTCCGGACCTTTATCCCCCGCTCCTGGGCCTCTTCCTGGGTCAGGCCGACGGAGGCGAATTCAGGGTCCGTAAAAACAGCCATGGGAAGGGCGGCGTAGTCCACCGTCCTTTCCATCCCGCAGGCGTTCTCCACGGCAACAACGGCATCATGGTAGGCCTTATGGGCCAGGAGCTTTCCGCCGATAAGGTCTCCGACGGCATAGATCCCCGGGATATTGGTTTCGAGACGGGAATTGACCTGGACGTACCCGTCCCGTCCCAGGGTGAACATGGGCGAAGCCGAAAGGCCCTCCGAATTGGGCCGCCGGCCCGCGGCCAACAGGACGCGCTCGGCCGCGTATTCAAAAGGAACATTGTTCTTCAGGCAGGCGCCTTTCACGGTTACGCTGCCCTGTTCGACGAGGGCGTTCTCGATCCGCACCTGGGTTAGGACGTTGAGCCCCTGTTTCTTAAGGATGCGCTCGAGGCGGGTCGCCGATTCCCTGTCGCTTCCCGGCATGACGCCCGGCAGGATCTCGAGGACGGTCACGTCGGTCCCCAGCCTGCGGTAGATGGAGCCGATCTCAAGACCGATGGCCCCGGCCCCTATGACCACCAGGCTTTTCGGGACGGAAGGAAACTCGAGGGCCTCCTGGCTTGTCACGACCTCGGCGCCGTTCGGTTCCAGGAACGGCAGGGACGCCGTGCGGCTCCCCGCGGCCAGGATGATCCTCGAAGCCGCGTAGACCTTGACGCCGTCCGCGGTTTCGACGGTCACCTGGTTTTCGTTTTTAAGGACGGCCCGCCCCTTGACGATCTCGACCCCGCCCTTCTCGAGAAGAAATTCCACGCCTTTCACCAGCCTGTCCACAACGGAAACGCGTCCCGCCTGGACGGATGGCCAATCGAGGGCGGCGCCGGCCGCCGATCCGGCCAGGTTCCTGTTCTCCCTGATCTCCTTGAGGGCTTTGGTCTGATGCAAAAGATACTTGGTCGGTATGCAGCCGTAGTTCATGCACGTCCCGCCGACCCGGTCCATCTCGAAAAGGACGACCGAACGCTTGAGTTGAGTCCCCCTGAGGGCCGCGAGGTAGCCGCCGGGCCCTCCCCCTATGATCGCGATGTCCTTCTTGATCTCCATGGGATCGTCCTTTCTCTTATAAGGATCGTGATTATAACGCAACCACGGCGGGATGTTAAGCAGGCCCCGAAACCGCCGACAAGACCGGAATCGGAATTCCGGATACCCCAAGGAGTTTGTGTCATCGCTTGAGAAGAAAGGACCCTATAGGCCTTTTTGGGCGGGGAATGCGCCTTGACATGTTTCCTTCAAACAAGTAAAACGGAATGGATTTACGATGCTGAAAAACATCCGCATTCTTCTCATCTCCGTCGTTCTCGTCTTTCACTTTGTTCCCCACCTGCCGGCGCAAAACATGAACAGCATCCGGGGGGCCATCGAAGACGCCGACGGTTCTCCGCTTCCCGGCGCGGGGATCAGCTTTTCAACGATCGCCGGTGACCGGACATGGAGCGTTTCGAGTGACGCAAAAGGACGTTTTCATGTCATGGGTCTGCCTCAGGGACGGTTCTTCATCGAGTGTGAAGCGGGCGGAGCCTCTCTGCCGGCGGGAACCGGCCTGGATCTCGCGGCCTCCCGGACGCTCTTCATCAAGCTGAAGATCGTCTCCCGCGTTCCGGGAGACGTCGTCGTCCTCGACACCGTGCTCGGCGACCCCGACGACCTGGCTTCGGCGACCGCGATCGACGAATCCCAGATGAAGCTCCTCCCGTCCGAGAATTCGATCTGGTCGCTTATCGAGAACCAGGATCTCTCGGCCACGACGAATCGCGTCGACATCGGCGGCCTTTGGAACGGCCTTCCCGGTCTCTTCAGCGCCCGGGGGAGCACGTCCTGGACCCAGAACGAATACCGGTTGAACGGAATGAGTGTCACGGACCCTTATTACGGCGGTTTCCCCCTCTTTTATCCCGATATCCAGAGCTTCCGGACCGTCCGCCTGGAAAACGCCGGGCATTCCGCCCGATCGAACACTCCGGGCGGAATCCTTGACTTCGTAACGAAGGACGGCGGGGGCGAATATACGGGGACCGTCTCGGCATTTTTCAGCCACAAAGCTCTTTCGAGCTCGAACATCACGCCGGCCCTCAGAAAAGAAGGCCTGCTGGAAAACCACACGCTGAACGATTCCCGGGATGGCCACTTCGATCTCTCGGGGCCCCTGGTCCCGGGGAAGCTCTTTTTTTACACGTCATGGACCGGTCTCAAGGTCTCCCGGAACATCGCGGATTTCTCCGGGGACGACAAGAGCTCCGTCTATTCCGGCCTGGCCAAATTGAGATATGAGGTCGGACGGAGCTCCTGGTCCCTGCTCTGGACGGGACAGTCCGTGAAGAACCCTTCCTTCGGGGCCGGACGCCACGTCCCCTTCGTTTCGACCATCGACCAAAAGGATACCTACGACGTGTTCCAGGCCGCGGGGACTTTCCTCCTCGGGGGCGGTCACGTCCTGACCGCGGGGGCCGGTTTCAGCCGGACCGACCGCCGGTCCCGCTTTCAGGACGAAGCCCGAGGCCAGCATGGCGTCGAGGTCCTCCGGAACCTGGTCACGGGACCGGCGGCCAAGGCCTGTCAGGGGCGACGGGAGCTTCTGACCTTCTTCGCCCGCGGCGAGCTCATGGGGATGACGGGCCCGACGAGCCACCGCTTCGAGTACGGAGGCGAGGTCAAGAGGAGCGCATCGAAATCGCTCGAGGAGGTCCGGGACAACGTCCATTTGCGGTTCTTCGAGGGTCGGCCGCTCGAAGTCGTCAAATTCAACACGCCCGGAGAACACCGCGAATCCTCCCTCGAAGCGTCCGCCTTCGTCCAGGAAACGTTGACCTTTCCCGGCCATCTCTCCGCGACACTCGGCCTCAATATCAACTACGCGGACGGCAAGGCGCCGGGAGGAAAGACCGGGGTCCGCTGGCTCCACGCCGCGCCGAGGCTCGGGCTCGTCATTCCCATCACGAGGTCCGGCAAGACGGCCGTCAAGATATTCGCAGGGAGATATTATTTCGGCCTGCCTCTTTCGTATTTGACCTACGGAAACCCCGATGCTCCCGGAGGCCTGGCCTATTCATGGCGGGACAAGAACCGCAACGGGCTCTTCGACGACGGGGAAACCGGCGCGCTTCTCCGCCGCGAGGGACCATACTATGCCGGGATCGACCCTTCGCTCAAGAGGCCCCATACCGACGAACTCTCGCTCGGGATCGCCCATCAATCCGGACGGGGCCTCATCCTCAGCCTGACCGGATACCTCCGTGAAACGAGAGACCTCGTCGAAACATTGAACACGGGCGTGCCGTTCACGTCCTATGAGCCCCGCGTCGTCACGGATATCGGCGACGACCGGGTCCCCGGCAATGACGACGATCTGACCTTTCTCCTCTACGACCAGCGCGAAACCACCCTTGGGAAGGACTTCCTTCTCCTGACAAATCCGGGCGGCGGTCAACGCTATTCCCGCTACAAGGGCCTGGACCTGGTCCTCCTGAAACGCACGTCCTCCCGATTCGCCTGTTTCGTATCGCTCACGGCCACGGAAGCCTCCGGCATGGCCAGCCCGGGCAACACGGAATGGGAGAACGATGACGGCGTCGTCGGGGCGCTCTACGACAACCCCAACACGCTGGTCAACGCCAAGGGAAGGATGCGGTTCGACAGGGCTTATACGGGCCGGATCGGGCTCGCGGTCCCCCTGCCCCTGGGCCTCCAACTTGGGTACCTCCTGAAATATTATGACGGACAGCCTTTCGCCCGGAAGATCATCGTCACGGACTTCCGTCAGGGGCCTTTCTATATTATGGTCCACCCCCGTGGTATCGCCCGTTACGAATTCAACATGACCCACGATCTGAGGCTCCAGAAGTCCTTCCGGATCGGCCGGACCGCTTTGAGGGTCATCCTGGACGGTTTCAACGTCTTCAACCAGCACCTTGCCACGGAAGAGAACGAATGGACGGGCCCGGACTTCCCTCTTCGTTTCGCCACGGAAATCCAATCGCCAAGGGTCTTTCGCCTGGGATTATCCTATGAATTTTAAAGGATCGACAAGGGCATTCCTCCTCCTCTCCCTGGGACCGCTCCTCGCAGCCCGCGGGGCCGCGGGCGAAGCTAAGCTTCCATCAGCTCTCCCGGGGCATCGCCGTCCCGACCTGATCCAAGAGGAGGGATGATGCTGACGTTTTGGGAAAAGTTCGTATTCGGGATCGTCATCCTCGCGACCGCAACCGCTTTCCTCCATCCCCTCATCCGGCGCTACCGGATCGTCCGTGCCGGACGCCCCGACCCACGTCTCGACGAGATCCGGAGGCGGGTGAGGGAGGCCCTGACCAAGGTCCTTCTGCAACGGTGCACGCTCAAAAACGAGCGGCTGTTCACGGGTTTCATGCACGTCTTCATCTTCTACGGCGCACTCACATTCGACACGATGACCGTCAACCACACGCTGGAAGGGTTCTTCGACGGCTTCTATCTCTTCGGGAAGACGTCCTTCGGACTCCTTTTCTCTCTTCTCGTGGACGTCTTCGCCGTCCTGGTCCTCGTCGGTGTCCTCTTCTTCGCGGCCCGCAGGTTCATCGTCAGGCCCAAGGCTTACGCCACGACTCCGAAGGACTCGGCCCTGATCTATACGTTCATCGTCCTCGTCACGTTGAGCTACCTCTATTTCGAGATGTCGGCCGTTTCGCTCCACCCGGAAGCCGCGCGCCTTTCCTTCCTGGGTCCGTGGCTAGGCGGACGGTTCATGGGAAGTCTGGACGCGGCGGCTCTCAACGCCCATTTCAAAGCCTCCTGGTAGCTGCACATCCTCTTGGTCTTCAGCTTCATCTCCTACGTGCCGCACTCGAAATACCTCCACGTGTTCACGGGGCCCTTGAACGTCCTCTTCCGCCGGCACGTTCCGAGCGGGGAACTCGCGCTCATGGACCTCGAGAATTCGGAAACTTTCGGTCTGGCCAAGGCGACAGACCTCTCCTGGAAGGATTCCCTCGACGCTTTCGCCTGCATGGAATGCGGCCGGTGTCAGGACGCCTGCCCGGCCTTCGCCGGCGACAAACCTCTCTCTCCGAAGATGATCTTCTTCAATCTCGAACGGCACCTCCTCGAGAACGACACCAAGGTTGTCTCCCGCAAAGCCAATGAGTTGGAGCCCCTCGTCCCCGGCGCGGAATATCTATTCTGGGTCGGCTGCATGGGGTTTTATGACGACTCGGGGGCCAGGATCGCCCGGAAAGCGGCGATGGCGCGGTCGACGTCCTCGTCGTTGATGTCCTTGTGCGTGACCATGCGGATCCCGCCGGTCAGCGACAAAGCCAGGACCCCCTTGTCCTTCATCTTCTGCAGGAATTCGGGAATGGTGATCCTCGGATGCTTGAAGTCGAAGATGATGATATTGGTCTGGACGTCCGCCGGGTCGAGCTTGATCCCCGGGAGTTCATGAGTGGCGACGGCCAGCCGCTTGGCCCTCTCGTGGTCTTCCTTGAGCCTTCCCGGCATCTCGGTCAGGGCAATGATCCCCGGCGCGGCCAGGACGCCGACCTGGCGCATGCCGCCGCCCAGGGCCTTCCTCAGCCGGCGTCCGTAGTCTATGGAGGCCTTATCGGAAACGAGCATGGACCCCACCGGCGCGGAGAGTCCCTTGGACAGGCAGAACATCACGGAATCCGCGTAACGGGCATATTCCTTGACCGGAACGCCGGACGCGTGGCCGGCGTTGAAGATGCGGGCGCCATCGAGGTGGACCTTGAGGCCGTTCTCGTCCGCCACCCGCCTCATGGCCTTGAAGGTCTCGAGCGGCACGACGGCCCCTCCCCAGTTGTTGTGGGTGTTCTCCAGGCAGATCAAGGACGTCCGGGGTGTATAAACATTGGGCTTACGGATGTTCTTCCCCACCTCGTCCGGGTCCATGGCGCCCCGCTCGGAACGGACCGGCCGGGGCGTCACACCGGAGATGAAGGTCATGTGGGTGGATTCCATGTTGTAAATGTGGGAGCGCTCCTCGACGATGACCTCTTCCAGGGCGTTCGTCCAGATCTTGACGGCGATGGAGTTGCCCATCGTCCCCGACGGGCAGAAGAGCCCGGCTTCCTTGCCCATGACCTCGGCGGCCAGGACCTCGAGCTTCTGGACGGTCGGATCATCGCCGAGCACGTCGTCGCCGACCACGGCTTCGGCCATGGCCGTGCGCATCTTATCGGTGGGTTTTGTTACCGTGTCGCTTCGAAAATCGGAATAGGTCATCATCATTCATCTCCTTTGAGAAAAGGACATTATAAACAAAACCCGCCGTCAAGGCGAATCTCCGAAGGACCCAAAATTGCCGATAGGATTCTTTTTTCTCAAGCGATGACGTCGACTTCTGGTGGTGCCCGGAATTCCAGGGACACGATACCAATTCCAGAGAATTGGTTCATGTCCCGGAATTCCGACTCACGTCCTATCGGCAATTTTGGGATGGAATCCCATAAAATGGTACCCGAATCCGAAGAAAGGGGGGTACCAGAGAGAACATGGACATGAGATCCAGGGGCACGACACCGCTCGGGGCGCGCGGAAACTCGGGCGAAAGGCAACGTTCCTCGGGTTTACTTGGTTAAGGATCTATGGTATAAATGGGTGTGATCTTTGAGCATTGAAATTGACTCATGTCCAAGAAGAACCCAGCTAATATCCCGTTCTATATCCTGACCTTCGGCATCCTCTTTTTTTTGAGCGCCGTCATCTTCTCCCAGATCATCTTGAAGGGCGAGACGGTCTCGGTCCCGGACCTCACGGGCAAAGGCCTCGCCGACGCCAAAGGACTCCTGGAAAAAAAGGACCTTTCCCTCTCCCAAAGGGGAAGCGAATTCAACGATCAGTGGCCGAAGGGGCGGATCGTCCGGCAGGTTCCCGAGGCGGGCTCCAGGATCCGGGTGACCAAGGTCATCCAGGTTTTTTTCAGCTCGGGGAGCGAGAAGGTCGTCGTCCCCCCCCTTGAAGGCCGGAGCCTCGAAGCCGCCTTCCCGCTCCTGAAGGAGTCCGGGCTTTTCAAAGGCAGGCTCACCCAGATCCACACGCCGCGGTTCCCGGCCGGCAAGATCCTGGCCCAGAGACCTCAAGCGGAGGACGCTGCCGAGCGGAATTCGGCCGTGGGCCTCCTGGTCAGTCAGGGCGACTGGGAGGAACGATACGTCATGCCCGACCTGATCGGGAAGAACGCCGCGAGCATTATGGACCGGCTCAAGGCCATGGATTTCAAGATCGGGGATATCCGCTACACCTACTACCCCGGGCTCGGCAAAGGGGTCATCATCAAACAGTTCCCCCCCAACGGATACAAGATCCAAAAGAGGAACCTGATCACCCTGGAGGTCAGCCGCTGATGGTCCGCATCGCCCCATCCATCCTTTCCGCCGACTTCACCCGCATCGCGGAGGCCGTCGAGACCGCCGAGAAGGCCGGAGCCGACCTCATCCATATCGACATCATGGACGGGCACTTCGTCCCCAACCTGACCTTGGGCCCCCAGCTCGTAGCCTCGTTGAAGGACAAGACATCTCTGCCCCTGGACGTCCATCTCATGGTCGAGGAGCCGCGCTTCTTCATCCCCCTCTTCCATGATGCCGGGGCCGATTGGATCTCGTTCCATTTAGAAGCTTCCGCCCACATCCACAAGGACGTCACGCTCATCAAGGAGCTGGGCCGCAAGGCCGGCCTGGCCTTGAATCCCGCGACCCCCATCCACCTGATGAAGGAGATCCTCAGCGAGCTCGATTTCGTCCTCCTCATGTCCGTCAATCCCGGCTGGGGGGGGCAGAAATTCATCCCCGCCTGCCTTCCGAAGATCCGGGCGCTCAAAGCCTGGCTCCGGGAAGAGAAGCTCGACATCCCCATCGAAGTCGATGGGGGGATCAAGCCGGACAATATGGAAGACCTGATCCGCCACGGAGCGGACATCATCGTGGCCGGCTCTGCGATATTCTCCGCCCCGGACCCGGCCGCCGTGATCGGAGAGATGAAGGAAATCGCCCGGCTCCATGACAGGCGGGACGATCCATGAAGGCCATCGTGACGGGCGCCGCCGGCTTCATCGGCTCGAACCTCTGTCGGAAGCTCCTCGCGGACGGCTTCTCCGTGACCGGTATCGACTCGTTCACCGATCACTACCCGAGGTGGATCAAGGAGCGGAACATTTCTCCTCTGCGCGCTCATAACGAATTTGATTTCCTGGATAACGACCTGGATGATCTCGACCCGGCCGGCGTCCTCGAAGGAGCGGACTGCGTCTTTCACCTCGCCGCCCAGGCCGGCGTTCGGGCAAGCTGGGGCCGGAGCTTCGACATCTACCTCAAGAACAACATCCGGGTGACCCAGAAGCTCCTCGAGGCATCGAAAGGATTTCCCCTGAAGAAATTCATCTACGCCTCGTCGTCCTCAGTTTACGGCCTGACCCCCACCCTCCCGATGTCGGAAACGAACGCCGTCCACCCCCTATCCCCTTACGGCGTCAGCAAGCTCGCCGCCGAGCAGCTCTGTTTTCTCTACCACAAGAACTTCGGCGTCCCGGCCGTTTCCCTTCGCTTCTTCACCGTCTACGGACCTTCCCAACGGCCGGACATGGCTTTCCACAAGTTCTTCAAGGCCCTGGCCGAGGACCGGGAGATCGCCGTCTTCGGGGACGGCCAACAAACCAGGGATTTCACGTTCGTGGCGGACATCGTCCAGGCCAACCTGGCCGCTCTCATTTCCGGGAAGCCCGGCGAGACCTACAACGTCGGCGGCGGCCACCGGGAGAAGCTGACGGACGTCATCCGGCTCATGGAGGGCATCACTCGGACGAAGGCCAGGGTCCTCTGGACCGAAAAGCAGAAGGGAGATGTCCCCGATACCTGGGCCGACATCCGGAAAGCACGGCAGGACCTAGGTTATTCCCCCAAGACCGGTCTCGACCAGGGGCTCGAGCAGGAATGGCTCTGGATCCAGAAACTCTATTCTTCCTGAAATGAGAGGATACGCCATATGAAGCCGATCCTTTGGAAAACGGGCGCCTTGATCATGCTCAGCCTTTCTCTCGCGCTGGTCTTTCCCGCCTGCAAAAAGAAAAACGTGGAGCTCGCTCCCGAGATTGCCTCTTCCGACGAGGCCCTTTTCAAGCTCGGCGAAGCGGAGGTCAAGAAGGACACCGAAAAGGCGTTCCTCTACCTGCGCCAGGTCATCGATTCCTTCCCGAAAAGCTTTTACGCGCAGAGGGCCAAGCTCCTTATCGCCGATGCCTATTTTAAAAAAGGCAGCGAGGGCGACATGATCCTGGCGGCGGCCGAATACCGCGAATTCATCAACCTTTACCCCTACAGCCCGTCGGCAGCTTATAGCCAATACCAGATCGGGATGACCTTCTTCACGAAAACGCTCAAGGCCGGGAGGGACCAGACCAAGACGATCCAGGCCCTGGCCGAGCTCAAAAAGGTCGTCACGGCCTATCCTCTGAGCGAACAAGCCAAGTCCGCCCAAGAAAAGATCAAGATCTGCGAAGAGCGGCTGGCCGATAACACGCTGACCATCGCCACCCATTATTATCTGGTGGAAGCGTACAAGGCCTCGACGAGCCGGTTGACCGAGCTTCTGACCAATTACCCCGGCTTTACCAAGATGGACGCCGTCTTCTTCACCCTCGGCGACTCCTATTTCAAATGGAACAAGGTCGACCAGAGTGTCCCTTATTTCACGAAGCTGGTCACGGATTATCCGAAAAGCGCTTTCGCCAAGAAGGCCCAGGAACGGCTCAGGCAGATCGAAGTCGCGGACAAAGCGAAGAAACAAGAATAGGCTTTAACATAGACAGACAATGACAATTTCAGATCGGAGGTCAACATGAGAAAAAGGACGGCGCTGCACGTTTTCCTGGCGGCCGGCCTGCTCCTGGCCGGGACCGCCGCGGGCCTGGCGCAAGAGGAGGGCCTGTCCAAGGGCATGAACTTCAAACTGGGCTTAGGGGCGGACGTTCTTTCGCGGAACGTCCAATGGGATAAGGGGCCCGACGGGTCAAAGCTCAAGGCTTACAACGTCTTCCTGACCTCGGAATTCGAATTCCCCATCCATCTCACCCTGGGCTTATTCGCGGGATTGAGCTTCTCCGATTTCAATGGGATGCTCTTCCGGAACCTGCCGTTCTCCATAAATTACCAGGCGGGCGCGGTGAAGGGGGTCGTTCTCGGCGGAGAGCTCCGCAAGGGCCTCTTTTCTTTCGGGGACTTTGAGACGGAAGTGGACGTCCAATTCGTCTCTTCCCTGGGATCCACGAAAAAATGGCCCGTCGAAGGATTCGCCGTTCCAGGGGTGACTCAGGGAAAGCCGAGGTGGTCGCAGCTTAATGCAGGAGCTTCGCTGGTCTATGCGGCCTACGAGAACTTCAAGCCCTACCTGGGCGTCTCGCTGAGTTGGCTCTGGGGGGACTTCCGAATGACGGAGACCATGGGGGATCTTCAGGGGACGCAAGTCCGGGAGATGCGACAAAAAGGCCTCGTTCGGATCTCCCTGGGAACGATCTTCCAAGTGACCCGGCAGCTCGGCCTCAGGGGAGAAGCGGGGATCGTCCCCGCCAAGGGAGGGACCGACCTGAGCGCGTCTCTCAGACTTATCTACGGGTTTTAGCCGGACAAGGAGGAGACACCCATGACTCAGAACAGCGTGAAAAAGACCCTGACGGTCCTGACGATCGCGTCGGCCTGCGTTTTAACCCTTCTTATCGGGACCCGGACATTCGGCAACGATGATCACGGCCTCGGGAAGCGGGAGATCGGCTCCCCCGCTCCGAGTCTCCGTGAATTCGGCCTCGCTTCCGCCCGTCACGACGAGCCGAGGGTTCGCACGCTGGGGCGGGCAGCCGTTCCCCCTTCGAGCGGGCGCAGATACGCGACAGACCGTGTCCTCGTCAGGTTCTGCCCCGGCATCGCCGTCCAGAACATCCGTCCCATTCTCCGGGCCTACGGTTCCATGTCGCTCGCATCCGTCCCCCAGATCGGGCTTCACATCATCGCGGTCCCCGAGGGCGTTTCCGTGACCGATTTCCTCTCCGCCCTGCAGCGCAATCCCGACATCGAGAGCGCGAGGCCGGACCCCATCATCCGGATCACGGTCAGACCCGGGGACAAGTACTTCGAGTCCCAATACGCCCTCTCCAACACGGGCCAGGTCCTCGATGACCTTCCCGACCGGCCTCAATGCACCGCCGGTGCCGACATCAGCGCCACGGGGGCATGGGACCAGACAAAAGGCGATGCCGGCGTCATCATCGCGGTTTTGGATACCGGCGTCGACATGAGACACCCCGATATCGAGAACAAGATCGCCTCCCGCGGCAAGGACTTCATCAACAACGATAACGACGCCACGGACGACCACTGGCACGGGACCCACGTCGCGGGGATCGCCGCGGCGGAGACCGACAACGAGCTGGGCATCGCCGGGGTCGCATGGAACTGCACGGTCCTTCCCGGCAAGATCATTGCCGCCAACGGCGAAGGGGATTACGGTTCCCTGATCCAGGCGCTGTACTGGGCGACCGACCAGGGGGCCCAGGTCATCAACCTCAGTTTGGGCGGCGAAGAACGCGACGAGAGTCTTCTCGCAGCCGTGAAGTACGCCTATGACAAGAACGTGGTCGTCGTCGCCTCGGCCGGAAATGAGGGCGGGCCCGTCCTCTATCCGGCGGCCTACGACGATTATTGCCTGGCCGTCGCCGCCACGGATTACAACGACAAACAGGCCTCTTGGTCCAATTTCGGCCCCGAGGTCGACGTGGCCGCCCCGGGGGTAGATATCCTGAGTCTTTATCCGACCTGGGACACCCCTCCCGGGTTCGCCCCGTATGCCTACGCCAGCGGCACTTCCATGGCCACGCCCCACGTGGCCGGGATGGCGGCCCTCATCAAGAGCCTCAAGCCCTGGCTCACCGCCGGGGAGGTCATGAACATCATCCGTTACTCCGCGGACGACGTGAATTCGGCCACGTTCCAGGGCAAGGACGACCAGATCGGCTACGGCCGGATCAACATGGAGAGGGCCCTCGTTCCCTACGAGCTGAATTCATCAGAATAAGCGGAGCGGCATGATCAAGTCCCTTCGCATCCGGAACCTGGCGACGATCGAGGAACTCGAGCTCGAGCTCGAGAACGGATTGTCGATTCTGACCGGGGAGACCGGAGCGGGAAAATCCATCATCATCGACGCCATCCGCCTCATCCTGGGCGACAAGGGGTCTCCGGATTACATCCGGACCGGTAGGACGGAAGCCTCGGTCGAAGCGGTTTTCGAGGCGCCGGAGATGGCCGCGAGGCTCAAGGACCTCGGGTTGGAGGATGGCGACGAGCTGTTCGTCCAGAGGCAGATCTCCGGGATGGGGCCGGGGAAAGCCCATATCAACGGCGTCCTTGTCCCGGTCCGAAAACTCAAGGAAGCCGGGGCGTTCGTCGCCGACATCTATGGCCAGAACGATCACGTCTTCCTCCTCCACCTCGAGAACCACCTCATCTACCTGGACGCGTTCCTGGACGCCGGGGCCCTGAGAGGAGAGGTCTCTCGGGCGGCCCGCGAGTTGAAGTCGGTCCTCCTCCAGAAGCAGGAGCTCGAGTCCAAGAGCCGGGAGCGCGCTCAGAGACTCGATTTTTTAGCCTACCAGGTCCAGGAGATCGAGGGCGCCGGGCTCAGGCCGGGCGAGGACGAGGAACTCGCCCAGAACCGGGAGATCCTGAAGAACGCCGAAAAGATCTCCGGGCTCATTGACCAGGCGCTGGACCTGAGCTACGCCCAGGAGGAGTCCATCCTCCCTCTTCTGACCAAGTTCAAGAACGTCCTTAAAGAGCTCATCCCATATTATCCTTCCCTCGAATCCTCCGGTCCATCGGTTGAGGAGTTCGGCATCGCCCTGCGCGAGCTCTCCCACGGCCTCATGAAGTTCAAGGAAGGGAACACCGGGACGCCCGAGGACCTCGAGGTCATCGAGGGAAGGCTCCATATCATCGATAAGCTCAAGCGGAAATACGGGCCCGGGATCCCGGAGATCCTTTCTTATCTTGAAGGGATCAAAGCCGAGGAAAAGGCGTTGGTCGCGGGCCGGGAAAGGCTTGAGGGGCTCGAAGAAGAGATCGCAGGAATATTCAAGGATTACGCCGCGAAGGCCGGAAAGCTCGCGGCCGTCCGCGTCCGCGGGGCCAGGAAGCTGTCTTCGCTCATGGAAAAGGAGATCGCCATCCTGGGAATGAACAAGGCTGCCTTCAAGGTCGAGGTCCGGACCATCGCTCCCGCGCTGGAGGACCCCGCCACCATTCGGGAGGGCGGGACGGAGGAGGTGGAGTTCCTCATCTCGCCGAACCCCGGCGAGGAGCTCCGACCCCTGCGGAAGATCGCCTCGGGGGGCGAGCTGTCCCGGGTGATGCTTGCCCTGAAATCCATCGGTAAGGAGGCGGAAGCGGCGAGGACGCTTATCTTCGATGAGATCGACTCCGGCATAGGGGGAGGGGCGGCGGATTTCATCGCCGGGAAGCTCGAGGCCCTCTCACGGAAGCACCAGGTCATCTGCATCACGCACCTTCCCCAGATCGCCGCGGCGGCCGCCCACCAGTTCCGGATCGACAAGAGATTCGAGAAGGAGAGGACTTTTACGACCGTCCGGAAGCTTGATGCCGGGGAACGGGCCGAGGAGATCGCCCGTCTCATATCCGGCACCCGGATCAGTGAAGCTTCGCTCCAGACCGCCAGGGAGATGCTGGCAACCGCCCGGTCCTGAAAGAAAAAGGCGCGGTCCGGGTCGGACTCCTGACCTGGACGCGGAGGTGACAATGAACAGGAAAGAACGGGCCAAGGCCATGTTCAAAGAGGGATTCAGCTGTTCGCAGGCGGTCCTGGCCGCTTTCAGCGATGAATACGGGCTTCCCCGGGAGACCGCGCTCCGCATCTCCCAGGGATTCGGCGGGGGCATGGCCAGGATGGCCGAAACGTGCGGCGCCTTGACCGGAGCGTTCATGGTGATCGGGTTGAAGTACGGCAGGACGCGGGCGGAGGATGAAGCCGCCAAGGAGAAGACCTACGCCCTTTGCCAGGAGCTTGTCCGGCGTTTCCGCGCCCGGCACGGCGCGCTCCGCTGCAGGGACCTTCTGGGCTGCGACATCGGAACGCCGGAAGGGGCGAAGATCGAACGGGATGAAAAACTCCACGACGATCTCTGTCCGCTTCTCATCATTTCGGCTGCGGAAATTCTGGAGGATCTCCTCTAAGCGCGATTTCCCGTCGTTCCTTTCGTGTATAATGTTCTGTTCAAGGCCTAGAAACATGACCGCGAACCTCGAAGGATGCCGTTTTTTCATCAAGACGTTCGGCTGTCAGATGAACGAGAACGACTCCGAGCACGTTGCCGGACTCCTCATCAAGGCCGGGGCCGCAAAGGCCCCATCGCCCGAAGAGAGCGATATCATTCTCGTCAACACCTGCGCCGTGAGGAAGAAATCGGAAGATAAGATCGATTCCTTCCTCGGCCGCCTCTCCCCTCTCAAGAAGGACCGGGACAGGGTCATCGGCGTCCTGGGCTGCGTCGCCCAGCTCCGCCGCGGGGAGTTGTTCAAAAAAAGGCCCGGGATCGATATCATCGTCGGCCCCGATCATTACCATGAGCTCGCCTCGCTCCTCTCCCAAAAGCGGGAAGGCAAGCTCCTCAAGACGAGCTGGAACCGTGTCTGGCATGAGATCGGGTCCGCCGAGACTTTTCGAAAAAGCCGCGTCAGCGCCTACGTGCCTATCATGGAAGGCTGCGACAATTTCTGCGCCTACTGCGTCGTTCCCTTCAGCCGGGGCCGGGAGAAATGCCGGCCTGCGGCCAAAGTCCTGGCGGAGGTCCAGGACCTCGCCGGGAACGGGTACAAGGAAGTCCAGCTTCTTGGCCAGAACGTGACCTCCTACCGGGATCAGGAGACGGGAGAGGATTTCGCCGGACTGCTGAGGAAGGTGAGCGGGGTCGAAGGCATTGAATGGATCCGGTTCATCACCTCCCATCCCAAAGACATCTCTCCGGAGATCGCCCGGATTATGGCCGACCGCCCGAACATCTGCCGGCAGCTCCATCTCCCCCTCCAATCCGGTTCGACGGCTGTTCTGGAAAGGATGAACCGGGGCTATTCCCGGGAAGACTATCTGGAAAAAGCCGCCCTGTTCAAGGGTCCGATGCCGGATATCGCGCTGAGCACGGACGTCATCGTAGGCTTCCCGGGGGAAACGGAGGCCGATTTCGAAGAGACCCTGAGCGCCTTGAAAAAGGTGGAATTCGCCAATATTTTCTCCTTCCGTTACTCGCCTCGCCCCCGGACCGCTGCGGCCAGGATCGCAGACGACGTCCCACTAGGCGTCAAAAGGAAGAGGCTGATCATCCTCCAGGAAGTCCAGAAGGAAATCCAGCTCGCCAGGAACAGGACGTTCATCGGAAAGACCTTTCAGGTGCTCTGCTTCGGGGAAAGTCAGAAGGGCGCCGGCCGGTACTCGGGAAGGAGCGAAGGATTCCAGGTCGTCAATTTCGGCTCCCCCCGGGATGTCCGTGACCGCTTTATCGATGTCCTCATCACGGGATGCGGGCCCTACAGTCTCCACGGGAAAGCGCTTCTCTAGCCCTTCCGGCCGTGTCCGTTGCACTTCTCCCCGATTTTGGGTATAATCCTCTGTCTTTCCGTTTCCCAAAGGGAATAAGATTGCGGCCATGAAAGTCAACGTCTGGAACACGATCCTGCAGCTCAGCAAGGAGCGCGGGGTCGAGCCTCGCATCATCATCCAGGCCATCGAGGAATCACTCCGGGTGGCCTCGGCCAAGTTCTTCATTCACGGGGAGGACATCCACGTCCTCTTTCGTCCGGAGAGGGGTGAGCTTCGAGTCTACGTCTCCAAGAAAGCCGTCCTTCAGCCGAAGAACCCGGCCTGTGAGCTCTCCTTAGAAGAGGCCCGCGGGATCCGGCCGGGGGCCAACCCCGGGGACGAGGTCGAGGTCGACCTGCCGGCGGACACTCTCGGCCGTATCTCCGCCCAGGCCGCCAAGCAGGTCATCTTCCAGAAGGTCCGGGACGCCGAGCAGGAGAAGATCTACGGCCAGTTCGCGCCGCGCCTGGGGGAGATCATCACGGGCGTCGTCCGTCGTTTCGAGAACACCGTGATCATCCTCGAAGTGAACAAGACCGACATCGTGTTCCCACTGCGCGAGAAGCTCTTCAACGAGGAGTTCCAAAGGGGCGACAGCGTCAAGGCGGTCATCGTCCAGGTCCTCAGGGGATTCCGGGGGCCCCAGATCATCGTTTCACGGGCCAACGCCCAGTTCCTGGCCAAGCTCCTCGAGCTCGAGATCCCCGAGATCGCCAACGGGACCATCGAGATCAGGGACATCGTCAGGCAGCCGGGCGAGCGGGCCAAGGTGGCCGTGGAGAGCAAGGAGAGGGACATCGACCCCATCGGAGCCTGCATCGGCGTCAAAGGGAACCGGATCCTGGCCGTCTCCAAGGAACTGGCCGGCGAGAAGATCGATATCATCGAGTGGAACCCGAGCCCCATATTATACGCCAAGGCGGCCCTCAGCCCGGCTAAGGTGGAAAATGTCCTCATCCAGGACACGGCCGATAAGGTCCTTCTGGCCTCTGTCTCCAGAGACCAGCTGTCCCTGGCCATCGGCAAGAAAGGGATCAACGTCAAGCTGGCGTCGCGGCTCGTCGGCTGGAAAATCTCAATTCAAGAAGAACAACGGACATGAACAACCCAACAACGAAAAAACCAACCCCTAAAAAGGTCGTCAAGCCGGCCGTCGAAAGCACCCCGAAGCCCAGGCCCAAGCTCCGGCTGCGGGAAGGAATGCTGATCAAGGACGTCTCCGAAAAGATGAAGCTCCGGCTCAAGGACCTCCTCGACAAGCTCGGGGAAAAAGGATTCGCGCTCACGGCCAATGACCTCGTCGATGAAGCCCACGCGGCGCCCCTCACCGCTGTGACCGGTTACGACGTGGAGTTCGTTTCGCTCGAGCGGGAAATGAAGCTCGGGGCCGAGAGCCGCGCCTCGGAAATGGTCCCGCGGCCCCCCGTAGTGACCATCATGGGCCACGTCAACCACGGCAAGACGACGCTTCTCGATGCCATTCGCTCCTCCCGCCTCGTCGACAAGGAATCCGGGGGGATCACCCAGCACATCGGGGCCTACCGGGTCCTATACAAGAACCGCCCTATCACGTTCATCGACACGCCGGGCCACCAGGCGTTCACCCAGCTCAGGGCCAGGGGGGCCAAGCTCACCGACATCGTCATCCTGGTCGTGGCCGCCGACGACGGCGTCATGCCCCAAACGAAGGAAGCCATCGATCACGCCAAGGCCGCGGGCGTCCCCATCATCGTGGCCGTCAACAAGATGGACAAGCCCGAGGCCAATCCCGAACGGGTCAAGCAGCAGCTGTCCAAGGAAGGCCTCCTGGTGGAGGATTGGGGCGGCAAGATCATCAGCGTCCAGATCTCCGCAAAGGACAAAACGAATATCGACGACCTGCTGGAGATGGTTTTGCTCCTGGCCGAAGTCACGGAGATCAAGGCCAACCCCAGGGGCCCGGCCCAAGGCGTCGTTCTCGAGGCCCGGTTGGACGCTCAAAAGGGTCCCCTCGCGACCGTCATCATCCAGCAAGGGACGCTCGGCCACGCCCAGGCGTTCATCTCGGGGACCGCGACCGGAAAGGTCCGGGCCCTGTTCGACGACGCCGGGAAGCCTATTAAGAGCGCGGGGCCTTCCGTGCCCGTCGAGGTCCTCGGCTTCTCCGAAGTGCCCTCGGCCGGGAATTACTTCCAGGTCGTGGACGACACGGAAACGGCCAGGCTGATCGCCCAGCACCGCCTGTCCAAAGTCAAGAAAGAGGAGCCGGTCCGGCTTGAGCACGCCACCCTGGACGACCTCTTCAAGAAGATCGAAGAAGGCCAGGTCAAGGAGCTGGCGATCGTCCTCAAGGCCGACGTCCAAGGCAGTGTCGAGGTGCTCGTGGAAGTGCTCCCTTCGCTGAGCACGGAAAAAGTGAAGATCCGCATCGTCCACGCCGCGACGGGGGGCATCACCGAGGCCGACGTTCTTCTGGCCTCGGCCTCCAACGCCATTATCGTCGGATACAACCTTAAACCCAACCCCAAGGTCGTGGACCTGGCCAGGAAAGAGAACGTCGAGATCCGAACCTACAGGATCATCTACGAGCTCACCGAGGACATTAAAAAGGCTCTCATCGGCATGCTCGATCCGGTCATCAAGGAGACCTACCAGGGGCGGGCCGAGGTCCGCCGGATCTTCCAGATCCCCAAGATCGGCGTCATCGCAGGATGCTACGTCACGGACGGGAAGATCACACGAAACTCCGAGATCCGGGTCCTGAGAAACAAACAAGTCGTCCACCAGGGGCGCATCTCTTCGCTGAAACACGTCAAGGAGAACGTCACCGAGGTCAAGAAGGACTACGAATGCGGCATCGGGCTGGAGAAGTTCCACGAGGTCCAGCCGGGTGACATCATCGAAGCTACCATCAAGGAAAAGGTCAAAGCCGAGTAGGGCCGAGCGTTCGCGGAAAGACCATGGTCGTGGGCGTCCTGTCTCTGGAGGTCCTTTTCCCATATTCCCGTTCTCTCAAGGACAAGAGACAGCACATCAAGAGTTTCAAGGACCGCGTCCGGAACCGCCACAACGTCTCCGTCGCGGAGGTTGACTTCCAGGACAAATGGCAGAGGGCCCGGATCGCTGTCGCGGCCGTCAATAGCCGGCCGCACGACGTTGAGGACCTCCTGAACAGGATCCTTAACGAGGCCGAGGAATTCCTCGGAGGGACCATCGTGGACCATCGGATCGACTATTTCTGACGGCGAGCGGCATAGCCCGGGAAGGAGCGCAGGAACATGACGGAAAACCGACGCGGCAAGCGGGTCGGAAGCCTGATCCAGGAGGAGCTCAGCCGCTTCCTCATCGAGGACGTCCAGGGCGAGGTGCCGGGGCTGATCACCGTCACCCGTGTCGAGGTGACCGCTGACCTGATGACGGCCCATGTCTATCTGAGCGTCTTCGGCGGCGGTGACACGGAAGTTCTCCTCGCCCTGCTCGAAAAGAGGAAAGGGTACATCCGAAAAATCCTTGCCTCCCGGATCAAATTAAAGTATAATCCACAGTTATTTTTCTCCCTGGACCCGACGCCGGAGGACGAGGAAAAGCTGGACCGGCTGTTCGAAATGGCGAAGAAGCATGAATCCTGATCCCGTCGGTCTGATCTGCCGGAAGATCCGCGAAAGCCGGAGGATCGCCATCACATCCCACCTCAGGCCCGACGGCGACTCCGTCTGCGCAAGCCTCGCACTGGCCATGATGGGAGAGCGGCTCGGCAAGGCGATGTCCATCGTCAATAAGGACAACACGCCCCTTCCGTTCTGTCACTTCACGGAGGCCGGCCGCATCCGCATCGGGCAGATCGACCCCGCGGAATCCGACATGGTCATCCTCCTCGAGTGCGCCGACGTTTCCAGGTCCGGCCAAGAGAACCTGGGGGATTGCTTCAAAATCAATATCGACCACCACTATTCCAATTTCGCGTACGCGGACATCAACTGGATCAATCCTCTGGCCTCCGCCGTCGGCGAGATGATATTCGAATTGGGGGAACGCCTTGGGGCCCCCATCCCCGCGCAGGCCGCCGACTATCTTTACTGCGCTATCGTCTCCGATACGGGTTCGTTTCAGTTCTCGAACACGACGGCCAAGGCTTTCGAAACCTGCACCAAGCTGGTAGGCCTGGGGGCCAGCCCGATCAATGTCTCGGAGATGCTCTACAGCAACAATCCGCCGGAGAAGATCAAGCTCCTGGGACAGGTCCTCTCCACCCTGCGGATGAACGGGAGGGGGAACATCGCGGCCATCACCATGTTCAAAAAGAACCTGTCGGACCTCAACCTCAAGGAGATCGACACCGAGGACATCACCACCCTGGCCCGGTCCATCAAGGGGGTTGAGATGGTCCTGTTCTTCAAGGAGATGGAAAAGGACACGTTCCGAGTCAGCCTCCGCTCCAAGGGAAGGGCCAACGCCGCCCTTATTGCCGAGCACTTCGGCGGCGGGGGGCACATCCATGCCTCGGGGTTTACGGCCTACGGCCCATATGAAAAACTGATCGTGGAGATCCCGAAAACCGTGGAGCGGCTGCTGACCGCCGCCGCGCCCGAATCTCCGGCTTCCTGATCCCTCTTTCTGAAAGGCGGCGCCTTGGATGGACTGATCGTCATCGACAAACCTCCCGGCCTCACCTCACATGACGTGGTCCTTTGGGTCCGGAGGCTTTTAAGGAACGAAAAAACGGGTCATTGCGGAACCCTGGACCCCGACGCCACGGGGGTGCTCCTCGTCACGGTCGGCAAGGCCACACGTCTCTTTCCCTATCTTTCCGGGCACGACAAGACCTACCGGGGGACCATCCGTTTCGGATTTTCCACGGACACCTATGACGCGTCCGGACGGCCCACGTCTCCCGAAAGCCCGGACTGTCCCGACGAGAACGCGGTCCGAGGAGCCATGCGAAAGTTCGAGGGCAGAATTTCCCAGGACCCTCCCCCCTTCTCGGCAAAGAAGCTGGGCGGTCAACCCTCGTACAGGCTCGCCCGCGCCGACAAGGACGTGATCTTGAAAGCCCAGGAGGTCACGGTCCGTCGTTTTGAGCTCGAGGCCTTCCGGCCGCCCCTGGCGGATTTCACGGCGGAATGCTCGTCCGGCACTTATATGCGCGCCCTGGCCCATGATCTGGGCAGACACCTGGGGTGCGGAGCCCACCTCGCCGGGCTCAGGAGGACGGTCAGCGGCGATTTCGGGCTTGCCGACGCCCACTCCCTTGACGAAATCCGGTCGAGGGCCGAAGCCGGGGATTGGCCAGGACTCATCGTCCCCATCGAAGAGCTCCTCCCCCGGCTGCAGGCGATCAGGCTGGACGTCGAAGGCGAAGAGCGGGCGCGCCACGGCAACCGGATCCTCCCCGGCCATGTCCCGGCCCTCCCGGACGGATGGCGGGAGGCGTCTTCCGGGCAGGACACCGTCTTCCGGCTCGTCGGCCGGGACGGAAGGCTCCTGGCGTTGGCCAGGCCTTCTCATGATGGGGAGGGACTCTCCCCCTTTCTTGTCCTCTGCGACTGAACCTCGTTCGCAGATGCTTTTCGCTCCAGAAAACGGGCCCATGCCTGAAAACTTGTCAAAATAATTGACGATCCGTTCTTGAATTTTCGGGCCGGGTATTGTATGGTATTGAGGACATGCGGCTGAACAAGAACCAAATCGAACACCTTGCCTTCGTGATCCTGCACAGTCTGGCCAAGGAGGGTAAGATCATCGCCGAAGACCGCACGCGCCTCCTCGAGGAGATCACCGGACTGATCCTGGACGATTTCCAGAAGGAGGACAAGCTGGACCAGGAGGTCAGAGAGATCCTAGGCAAGCATATGGAGAAGATCCGCCGGGAGAACATCGAGTACCAGACCATGTTCAGGATGATCAAGACGAAGCTGGCCAGGGAGAGGAACATCGTCCTGTGAGCAACAAGCTGTCCCGGGAAAAGATCAACTTTCTCTCCCGCCAGATCCTCGCCGCCCTCGACAAGAACGAGCAGGTGGAGTTCCTCGACGACCCCAACGAGATCCGCCTCATCATCGTGAAGTCCATCGAAGAAGAGATGAACCTCTACGAGGCTCTCGACAAGAAGGCCGTGAATAAGATCCACTCCCAGAAGAAGGCCATCGAGGAAGGCAGCCGGGAATGGGAGATCCTCTACCGGAAATACTACAACGACGAACTCGCCAAACTCGGAAAGCTCTCCTGATAGGTCGAGTCCCTCTTTCCCCAACACCCCGGTCGTCGAAATCCAATAAAAACTTCGCGAAAAATCGAGGATACATCCGGCAGATTCACGTCTCAATAAAAACGGCCGGAGGGTTAACCCTCCGGCCGTTGCATTGACCTTGACGGATATGTTTTAAAACAGCATCCTGAATCCGAGGGCGAACTTGTGGTGCTTATCGAACGAGCGGTTGCCGCCGAGCGGGCTCCTGAACTCAAAGAAGATCGAGCCCAAGCTGGTCCAACTGTTGAACACGTCAACCCCGACGTTCCCGACCATGTCCAATCCGGATTTCCGGATGTTCTTTTCCTTCGTGCTGTAGCCCAGGCCGCCGCCGATGAACACAGGTCCCGCGTGAACGTTGACCAGGGCGTTTGCCAGAAACATGATTTTCCATGGATCTCCCTTGAACGGGATGGCGCCGCCGGCCGACGCCACAAAGCTGAACCTGTTGGGCGTAAGCCAGTAGAATAGGCCGCCCCTCAGGAAGCCGTAGGCGGTGTAGGTCCCTCGCGCGACCAGCGGGCCGGCTTCGAGCAACCAGAAGAACTTTTTCTGGGTCACTTCAAAGGACAGACGACAGGCGTCCGAGGCGGGGGAAACGGCCCCGGCGTTGTCGAAGACCGTCGCCGTGATCGTGTAAACGCCGGCCTTATGGAAGATCTTCTCCCACAGCAGGGGCTTGTCGGTCTTCGTGAAGGTGTCGACGACCTGGCCCGCCGGGTCTGTGATCTCAAAAACGGCCTTGACGATCTCGCCGTCCGGGTCCGTGGAACCTGACGCGTCGAAGACGATCGGCCGCCCGACGTAATCCTGGCAAGGCAGGCAGGAGGCCCAGAGCTTGCAGACGGGCGGGGAGTTAATGTACGTCTTGGCCTGGGTAGCGTTCGTGAGGATGATGTCCTGCAGGTCGAGGGTCCTGGCCTTGAAGACATACTCGCCCGGCTTGTCGAACTTGATCTGCCACTTGGGGGATTCCGGCGTCAGCTTCTGGGAGGCCAGCGTCTCCCCCTGAGCGTTCAGGACCTCGACGATCATGCCCTTGGCATTCTTGCTGCCGCTCATGTCGATGGTGATGGGGTCGTTGAGGTTGGCCTTTTCCGGCGTGATCGCCAGGCTGTAGACCGCCGGCGGCGGGGGAACATCTTCGATGCTCTTGAGGCCGATGTTGCCGCACGTTTTGGGGATGATAAAGTGGTAGAGCTTGTAATCCTTCGTGACGTCGACGGCGAAGACCTCGAGCGGGGCTTTACCGGCCCACTCGATCTCTTTGGTCACCTTGACCTTGCCTTGATTCCTGAATAGCATCCACATGACGCGGTCGCCTACCGCCCAGGTGGAGTCCGTGAAGGTGGCCGTCCTTATCTGGTCGAGGAAGGGAAGATAGAGGTCGCCGTGCCCGGCCATCTCGAAACCCAGCTTGATGTCGGCGGCGTAGCGGTCCACGACGGTCTTCATGGCCTCCTGGGTCGCGATCTTGCCCTTGACCCGGGCAAACGGGTAATGCGCGATGCTCTTGAGCTTCGTGACTTCGGCATAGGTGTTGACCGTCAGGGCGATCAGGCCTAAGATAAGCAGAATAAGGAAAAGTTTTTTATTTTTCATCTGTTCCTCCTCTCTGGAAAAAGCCCGGCTTCAAGGGCCATCGCATATTCAATTAAATATTTATTTCCCCCCTTTGTCAAGAAAAAAGACATCTTCCTAAAAAATGCCGATAAGTTTTTTTCTTCTTAATCGATGACGCCGATTTCTGGTGATACTTGGAACTCTTCCTCCCGTCCTGGCGGCAATTTTGGGACGTCTTCAGGCTCCCAAAAATGCCGGAACGATGGAACGGATAAACTCCGTGTCCCGGGGGACAGAACGCAGGGCCAGCTCGAGCATTTCTGCGCCCTTGTAAGAGCGTTCGAACTCGGCCTTGAGGAGGTTCCGGCCGTCCTCCACGCCGATCTCGGGGTGGGCCTGGATCCCCCATGCGGGCCTTTCCCCGTATTGAAAAGCGTGGATCCGGCAGCGAGGGGTTTCCGCGAGGACCTTAAACAGTCCGTCCGGGTCGACCGCCTCGTCAAAATGAAGGGTGAAGGCGTAGGCCGTCCCGGCCGCCCCCAGGAGAGGCGAATCCTCGAGGACCCGGATCGGGAGCCAGCCGATCTCGGGCTCTTCACACCTTCGAACATAGGACGGGCCGCCAATGGCCAGGGCAAGAAGCTGATGACCGTAGCAGCTCCCAAGGATGGGAACCCTCCGGTCCAGGGCCTCGCGTACCAGATCGACCTCCGCGTCGACCCAGTCCTCGCGGTCCAGGATCGAGGCCTCGGATCCTGTCAGGATGAGGTGAGTGAATCCATCCCCGAGCCTTGGAAACCGGCCCTCCGGGGCCCTGAACGCAATCCACGCCTCCGTTAGCCAGCGGCTCCAATGGAGGACGGGCTTGTAGACGTCCGGATCGAGGGAATTGTCCAGGATGGCCACTTTGATCATGCCGGCAAGCCTCACAGCGGACATTATAATTCTCTCCAGGGAAAAGGCAACTTGGCTCGACGCTTTGTGTTTTCCGGTCGAATTCTGGTATAATCGATTGCTTGAAAGAAGGAGATATGACCGTGAACATCGTCAACGAAGAAACCGAACTCCATGTGATCACACCGAACGAGCCCGGGATCTTCGGCCGCGTTCTGGGAACCTTGGCCCATGCCGGGATCAACCTGAGGGCCCTCTGCGTCTCTTCCCAGGGCGAGGAAGGCCACTTCCTTCTCATCACGGCGGACAATAAAAAGGCCGAGAAAACCCTCAAGACGCTTGGCTATAAGGTCAAGCCGAACAAGGTCGTGACGGTCGAGGTCAGTGACCGGATCGGCGTCGGGGCCGAGATCGGCGCTCTTCTTGGGAACGCCGTCATCGACATCAACTACGCTTACGGGAGCTCGAGCGGAGAAGGGAGAAGCCTTCTCGTCTTCGATACGAGCAACAACAAGAAAGCGGCGGACACCCTCAGATAGGCCCGCCCCTTTTCGAACCATGTCAAAAAGGGTTCTGGTCGTCACCTCGGACGTCCCCTTCGTTGAGGGCGGGCACCTGGCGATCGCCCGCAGTACGGTGAGGGCCCTCCGCGAATGCGGACACGAGGCCGACCTCGTCCTGACGCCCCAGAACCGCTTCGGGCGCCAGCTTCGGGCCTACGTCGCCACCCGGTTCACCGACGTCGGGATGGACGGCCTCGGAAGGACGATCGACCAGGTCGTTTCCTTCCGCTTCCCCAGCTATGCCGTCAAACATCCCCGGCACGTCTGCTGGCTGAACCACCGGATGAGGGAATACTACGATCTCTGGGAGGTCCTCTACGCCCAGCTCGGCTTCAAGGGGAGGATCAAGGAGACCGTCCGGCGGCAGGTCATCCACGTCCTGGACACCCATCTCCTCAAACACGACGTAACCAAGGTCCTCGCTCAGTCGGAAACCATCCGGGACAGGCTAAAGACCTGGGGCCATATCCCCTCCGAGGTCCTCTATCCTCCTCCTCCCCAACGGGAATACCGGAGGGAAGCCTCCGGGAATTTCGTCTTTTCCGTCTCCCGTCTCCATTCGCTGAAGCGGCTCGATCTGCTCGTCGAGGCCTTTCGCTTCGTCCGGAATAGGGACGTTCAGGCGCGCATCATCGGCAGCGGGCCGGAATTCGAGCCCCTCCGGTCCAAGGTCAAGGAGTACGGCCTCGAGGACAGGGTCTTCCTGCTCGGAGAAACCGACGAACGAACGCTCCTTGAAAATTATGCCCGTTGCCTGGCCGTGTTCTTCTGCCCCCTCAGGGAAGACTACGGGCTCGTGACCCCCGAAGCCTTTGCCTCGGGAAAGCCCGTGATCACCGCCCGCGACAGCGGCGGCCCCGCCGAGCTGGTCAGGCACGGCGAGACAGGGTTCATCGTGGAGCCCACGCCGCGGGCGATCGCCCTGAGGATCGACCAGCTCGCCGAAGACAGGGACCTGGCCGAAACGATGGGCCAGGCCGCCTTCGATTTCGTCTCGGGGATGACCTGGGACAAGGCCGTTCAAAAGCTCCTTCTTCCTTGATGCCAAGAAGAGGGCATGAGGAAGGGCTTTGCTCCCGGCTCCGATAAAGATTCGCCTCTCCCCTAACGGAGACACGGACCTCCTAGCCCCCTTGATTTACCAAGGGGGGGGTGGGGGGATTAATAGAATTCAAACAAAGTCTTGGACGTGTCTCCGTCCATCGGGGGCCTGTGGCTGCCCTCGTCGGACGCTCTTCTCAGGCTGATCTCCGCATGGTCGCTACAGCCCTTCCCCCATGCCCTCCCATCACGGAAATCGACAGCCGCTTCGGCCCCGGCCCATAGTTTTTCTTATAAAAGGCAGGCCGCAATATATCTTCTCGGGGCCGGGACCTAGGCCGCGGCAGCTTCCGTTTTTTTCCGAACGAACATCTTGACGAAGAGCCCGATCACTCCGATGGAAAGCAGGAAGAGCGTCAGGTCGGCAGCGATCAGGACATAGTTCCTCCTCCGGATGTAGCTCGTGAGAAGGATGGACAGCGAAGCGAGGGTCGTCAGGAACATGAACACAGCGGGGACAAGAGTGAAGGTCGTCTTTTTTTTCCGGAGGAGGAGCCAGGCCGATACGGCCAGCAAGCTCAGGGCGGCCAGGAGCTGGTTGGCGGTCCCGAAAACGGGCCACAGGGCGTTGAAGGCGTTCGAGGTGGCCAAGACCCACATGAGCGCGACGGAGATCCCGGAATTGAACCAGTATCGCCTGAGCAGGGACGGGGCCTTCTTAAAGACAATGGTCCAGAGCTCTTCAAAGAGGTAGCGGTTAAGTCGGACCGCTGCGTCCAAGGTGGTGATGACGAACCCTTCCACAAGCAAAATCCCGAACACGGTCCCCAGGGCTACGGGGATGCCCAGCCCGCGGTTGAAGAGCTGGCCCGCGGCCAGTGAAAAGCCAAGGATGGGATTGGACTTGATCGCGGGGTCGGTCGGCCAGACGATGGACTTGTAGTCCGCGAAGCTCATGGCCGCGCCGATGGCCAGCAGGACGCAAACGGCGAGCAGGGATTCGAGGAGCATCGCGTTGTATCCCACCCGTCGGGCGTCGGTTTCTTTGGAAAGCTGTTTGCCCGTCGTGCCCCCGGCAACGAGGCAATGAAAGCCCGAAATGGCGCCGCAGGCGACGATGCAGAACATCATCGGCCAGATCAGGCCCAGATTCTGGGCGCCTTCATGGAGGTTGAGGCTGGGGACGGTCACCCTTAGGCCGCTGAAACCGGCGCTGAAGAGCGACAGGACCATCAGGGCGATGCCGCCGTAAAGGATCTGGACGTTGATGAAATCGCGAGGTTGGAGGATCAGCCAGACCGGGGCCCCGGCCGCAATGAGCACGTAGACAGAGATGATGATCATCCACGTTGTCGGGGTCAAAGCGACTGGATGAGCGATGCCGAGCAGGACGGAGCCCACGCAAATGACGGACGCAATGAGGTAGGAATAAGCCGTTCTGAGCCCCTTCTTGTAGATCAGCCAGCCGAGCAGCGGCGAGCAGAGCGTGATGACGATGACGGACATGGAAGCGATGCCGCCGATGCGCCCCATGACGATACCGTCCTTGACCACCGTCTTGAGGAAGGTCTCTCCTTCCCTGACGCCGATCTTGGCCAAGGGCCAGAGGGAGGTCAGGGAGATCGAGGTCGCGCTTAGGAACGAGGAGGTGACAAGGACGATCATGACGATCGTGAACGCGATAAAGAGGTTGAACCCCTTATCGCCCAGGGTCTTGCGGGCGACCTCGGCCATCGACTTCCCGCCCTCCCGCATGCTGATGAACAGCGTCGTGAAATCGTGGACCGCGCCGATGAAGATCCCGCCGAGGACGACCCAGAGCCAGGCCGGGATGAAACCGTAAAGGACGGCCATGGTCGGCCCCAGGATGGGGCCCGCACCGGCGATGGCCGAAAAGTGATGGGCGAAGACGACGTAAGTCTTGGTCGGCACATAATCACGACCGTCGTTGAGCCGCACGGCCGGCGTGGGGTGGTCCGGGTCCTCACCCAGCTTGCGGGCGATATACCTTGAATAAAAACGGCCGCCCAGCCCGAAACAGACGATGGAGATGCCGAGCAAAATCAGAACGTTCATCGCAAGCTCCCGATCCTCGTTAAGAAGAAATTGAAGAAATTCTTATAGCACAGGGGGGCCGCGAAGTCAAAATGCGGGCCCATCCGCAAATTACCGTTGACAAGATGAGGGTCTTTGGCTTAAAATGGCTGTCTCTAGAGGGCTAGAGTAGATATAAGGAGGCCAGAATGTCAAAAGCCGAACCCAATGTCGTCCCTTTGTGCGACGTTTTGTTGGTTCTACTGATCATCTTCATGGTCATCACCCCTCTCGTCCAGAAAGGCATCGATGTCAAGTTGCCCGAAACCCAGGCGGACTCCTCCGGCGGACAGCCCACGGGCCTGGTCGTCCTGACCGTTCAAAAGAACGACACCATCCTGATCAATAAAGACCCCATCGAGCTGAGAATGCTCCTGGAAGAGCTCCGGCGTATCTATTCGACACGCCAGGACAAGACGATCTTCATACGGGCCGAAGCCAAGCTCCCCTTCAGCAAGGTCACGGAAGTCATGGACATCGCAAAGGGAGCCGGCATCGACGTTCTCGGATTGATCCCGGAATACATCGAAGAATAGCGCTCCATACTCTTATTCCATGAATAAGAGACGCATGAAGGCGCGAACATTTTTTTCTATTCTCCTGGTATCCTCAACTGTTCCTTTTTATGGACAAACCGAGCTCACGGGCCCCGTCACCCCGGCGGAGGTTCTTGAGAGATGCCCCGAGTGGCGTCCCGTCGTGGCCGCTTATCAACCGAAGCCGGAAGTCATCGAAAAGCTGAGAGCCCTGGCCCGGGAAGTCCATGTCGATGTCTTCTTGGGCACATGGTGTTCCGACAGCAAAACCCGCGTGAGCGAATACTTCAAGGTCCTGGAGATGGCTGACACCCCCCTCATTCAAACGTCCTATCTCGCCGTCCCCGAGGACAAGACGAAACGAGCGGCCATTTATCAGGGCAAGGACATCCTGAAGATCCCCACCTTCCTTGTATTCTTGGACGGGCAGGAAAAGGGCCGCATCATTGAGGCCCCCGCGAAAAGCGTCGAGGAGGACCTCGTCGCGATCATCGAGAGATGATCGGGCCGATGACCTCTCTCGATATCACCAGCCGCTGAATTTCGTTCGTCCCTTCATAGATCTGCAGGAGCTTGGCGTCCCGCACCAGCTTCTCGACGGGATAGTCCTTCATGTAGCCGTAACCGCCGAAGATCTGGAGGGCGTCCACGGTGATCTTCATGGCGATATCCGAGGCATAACACTTGGCCATGGCGGATTCCTTGCCTCCGGCCTTCCCGTTCTCGATGAGCCAGGCCGCATGCCAAACAAGGTGCCGGGCGGCGTTGATCTCCATGGCCATCTGGGCGATCTTGAAGGCGGTATTCTGATAGACGGCAATGGGTTTGCCGAACTGGACTCGCGTCTTGGCATATTCAACCGCGTATTCCATGGCCGCCCGGGCGACGCCGACGCCCGCCGCACCGACCGCCGGCCGCGTCCGGTCGAACGTCTTCATGGCCGCCAGGAAGCCGTGGCCTTCGCGGCCCAGTATGTTCTCCGCCGGGACCCGGGCGTCCTCGAAGAAGATCTCGGCCGTGTTCGACGCCCTGTGCCCCATCTTGTCCTCGACCTTGCCGATGGAGACGCCGTGGGTCGCCTTGGGAACGACGAAGGCGCTGAGCCCCCGGGGGCCCTTCTCGGGCGCGGCGTTGGCGAAGACCACGAAGAGCTCAGCCACGCCGGCGTTGGTGATGAAGCACTTGGATCCGTTGATCACGTACTCGGAGCCGTCCTTCCTGGCCGTCGTCCTGATGGCCGTCGTGTCCGAACCCGACTCCCTCTCGGTCAGGCAGTACGAGGCGAAGGTCATCTTTTGGGTGGCCGGGGTGAGGAACCTTTTTTTCTGTTCTTCCGATCCGAAGAGAAGGATGGGCGTAAAGGCGAGCGAGTTGGCCATCATCGACGTGTACATGCCCGCGCAGCCCCAGGCCAGTTCCTCGCTCAGGATCACGGTCTCCAAGTCGCCCAATCCGCCTCCTCCGTATTCGGCGGGGATGGAACTGGTGAGGAAGCCCGTGTCGAAGGCCTTCTTCATGACCGCCACGGGAAACTCCTCTCCCCTATCATATTGGGCGGCCACGGGCCTCATCTCTTTCTCGGCGAATTCGCGGGCCATCTCCTGAAGGGCCTTCTGTTCTTCGGTCAAGCTGAAATCGATCACGCTTCCTCCTCATCGAACCCGAACGGCTTGAAAAACACGGCGAATATATACTTTATCGGAGCGGCGAAGTCAAACCATCTGGAACGCTCAATGTTGCCGACAGGACGTGAGCCGAGATTTCGGAACAGGAACCCCGTCTCTGGAAACGGGTTCGTATCCCTGGGATTCTTGGTATCATCAGAAGTCGGCGTCGTCACATGGGAAGAAAGAATCCCGTCGGCAATTTTGGGTCATGGGACTAGCTCAAGGAGATGAACCGCTCCCGCGTCAGCGCGTAAACGCCATCCTTGATCCCGAACATCTCCCCGACGATATCCTGAGGACGGGGGCATTTTCCGGGAAGAATGGGCACCGTGATGAAGAGCTTTCGCCTCTTCCACTCCAGGTCCAGGGTGATACCTTCCGGTTTCTTGGGCTCATAGGCTTCGATCAGGGCCCTGGCCGTTTTCACCCCTTCCGGAAATCGGGCACCTGACGCGTCTCCGGCCGCGCGAACGGCCTCTTCGACCCCGGGGTCCCTCATGTCCAGCGAATAGACGATCGCTTTCAAGGTCCGATTCAGGGAAGGCGCCCCCGGACCGAGCCTCGAGAGCTTCCGCATACGGATCCCCGCCGGAAGGGACCTGTTCATGCGCTCGATAAATTCCTTTTCATCGAACATGAAGGCCGAGCGGAACTCTAAGGGCTCTTCCCGGCCCTCCATCCCCAAAGCCAAAGCCGGGCCATAAGAGACCAGCATCTTGGGATGAAACCCCTGGGACTGCAGCACCGTAACCCCCGCCCTCCGAAAGGCCCTCTGCAGGACGTGGATGAGATCGATGTGGGACAGGAAGCGGGCCGGTCCCCGCTTGGAAAAGAGGACCAGATAGCGCTCCGTAGCATCGGAGCTTTTCCCTATCCGGGGTGCCCCGCCCGGCGTGACCCTGATTCTTTCCGAATACGTCTTGACCTTGAGCTCCGGAAGGTCGCAAGCCCGGCATTCCGCGCACGTCGTTTCATAACAGGAAGGAGATGCCATCCCCTCGAGCGCCCTGCCCAACTCCAACCGCAGGTGGGACTTTCTTATCCTGGTGTCGATATGGTCCCAAGGCAGGACGGCTTCGATATCGATCTCTTTCCAATAGTCCTCCGGCGAGACGCCTGTCCGGACGAAGGCTTCATGCCAAAGGTCTACGTTCAGATGATCTCCCCAGCTGTCGAACCTGGCGCCTTTGTCCCAGGCGGCCTTCAGGACACCCGACAAGCGCCTGTCGCCCCTTGAAAACACGGCCTCCAAAAGCGAAGTCTCGACGGGGTGTTTCTTGAACTCCACGGACCTCGACCGGCGCAGCTCGGAGCGCAGGTATTCCTGCTTCTCAGAAAGAGTCTCCCCGTCGTCCATGGCAAGCCATTGGAAAGGAGTGTGCGGCTTGGGGATGAAGGAAGACACGCTGAGGTTGATGCGCGGCGGCGCGCCAAGGATCTTTTCTCCGAGGCCAATGATGTCCCTGACGAGGTTGACGATCCCGGCCAGGTCCTCGTCCCTTTCCGTGGGGAGGCCGACCATGAAATAGAGCTTGACGAGCTTCCATCCCCTGGAGAAGGCAAATGTCAGGGCGTCCCGGATCTCTCGGTCGTCGAGCTTCTTGTTGATGACGCGGCGCAGGCGCTCCGTTCCGGCCTCCGGAACGAGGGTGAAGCCCGTCTTCCGCACCTTGACGATGTTCTCCACGATCTCGGGCGAAAGTCCTTTGGGCCGAAGGGAGGATAGGGATAGCGAAACCTTCCGTTCTTCGAGTTCTCCCATGAGGACCCTGACCGTCTCTTCAAGATAGGGGTAATCACTAATGGACAGGGCGGTCAGGGAAGCGTCTTCGTAGCCGGTGCGGCAAAGGCTTCGGCCCATCGTCCGGATGATCTTATCGGGGCTCTTGACCCTGAAGGGGAAGTAGAGGCTCGATGCCTGGCAGAATCGGCAGTTCTGCGGGCAGCCCCTGGCGGCCTCGATGGCGACCCGATCGAAAACGGCCCTCACGCCGGGGACGACAATCCTGTCGGGGAACTCCGAATTCGCGAAGGTCTTCAGGACCCTTTTTTCGATCCTGGTGGGAGCGCCCCCAATGGGCCTTGGAACGACGAGCGGAGACCTGTCCGTCTTTTCGGGCTCATAGAGCGATGGAACATAAACCCCCTTGATCCCCGAAAGCTCCCTAAGGGCCGTTCGTCTGTCCGCGCCGGCTTCCTTCAACGATATGATCTTTTCCACGATCTCCGGGAAAGCCTCTTCCCCATCGCCCAGGAGGAAAAGATCGAAGAAGTCGGCCACCGGCTCCGGATTGAAGGCGGCCGGCCCGCCGGCGATGACGAAAGGCGCGTTTCCGTCCCGTTCGGAAGTAAGAACAGGGACGCCGCCGAGGTCAAGAACGGTCAGGATATTGGAATCGTTAAGCTCGTAAAGAAGGGAAACCCCGACGACGTCGAACTCGTGGAGTGGGATTCTGTTCTCCAGGGAATAAAGGGGAAGGTTGGCTGCCCGGAGTCCCCGCTCGAAGTCCGGCCAGGGGGCGAAGACCCGTTCGGCCAGGACGTCCGGCCGGGCGTTCAGGATATGATAGAGGATCTTTTGCCCCAGGTAGGACATACCGATCTCGTAGGCGTCGGGAAAGACGAGGGCGACCTTGGACTTGACATTCCGGGGGTCTTTGCGGATCTGGTTCCACTCCCCTCCGACATAGCGCCCCGGCTTTTCCACGGTCCGGAGGACCCGCTCCAGGCGTTTCTTGTCGATCGTGATCATGCTCTTGGCCATGGCCTTATATCATAGTCGATTCCCGGCGTGCTAAAAAGGGGCTTGAGATTCTCGCCGGAAGATCAGACGTTGGCGAACCGCCTCATCCTTACGTTGATGACGAGACCGACGGCCAGGGAATTGGAGACAAGCGAGGAACCGCCGTAACTCAACAAGGGCAGCGGCACCCCCGTCACCGGGAAAAGCCCGATGATCATCAGGACGTTGACGAAGAACTGGAAGGCGATGAGCATGGAGGCCATGAAGATGATATAGACCCCGGCCCTGTCCCGGGCCATTCCCACGGAAAGGAACATCCTGGCAAGCATCAGAAAGTAGGACAACATGACGAAGAAAACCCCCAGGAAACCGAACTCCTCCCCGATCACGGAGAAGATGAAATCCGTGTGCCTGGCCGGCAGGAACCGGAGCTGGCTCTGCGATCCCTTGAGGAAACCCTTGCCCGTCAGCCCGCCGGACCCTATGGCGATCTTCGACTGGAGAATGTGGTATCCGGCACCTTTGGGGTCCTGGCTGGGATAAAAAAGCGTCGTGAGCCGTTTTTTCTGGTAATCCTTCAGGGCGAAGTTCCAACCGACGAGGCCCACGGCCAACGATATGACCAACAGGATGGCGATCGTTTTCTTCCGCAGGCCGGCCAGAATAAGGGCGGCCAAAAGGACCGGGACGAACATCAGGGCCGTTCCGAGATCGGGCTGCGCCGCCACGAGAATGAAAGGGACGAGGACGAGGATGATGGCCTGGGCGCCGACGTGTGAGCTGATGGTACTTTTTTTGTACTCGGAAAAGATCCGGGCCAGGAGAAGGATCAGGGCGATCTTGGCAAGTTCCGATGGTTGGACCTGGAAGAACGGCAGCGTGATCCAGCTCTTGGTGCGGGCCACGAGTCTGGCGAAGAGGAGCAACCCCGCCAGGACGACCGTCACCGCCAGATAAAAATAAAGCGAGTAGGCTAAGAGGACCTTGTAGTCCACGGCCAGGAGAAGAAAGAGGAGCGCCAGGCTGACGACAATCCAGAAGACCTGCCTCATGGCATAGTCGCCCGGAAGGAAATGGGAGGAACTGTAAATGAAGATGACCCCGATGACGGAGTTGGCGATGAGCAGCCCGATCAGGGTCCAATCGATCTCGTGAAAGGCTCCTCTATCGATCATATTTCTTCCTGTAGAGATCGAAGATCTGCCCGGCCAGGGGGGCGGCCGCCCCGCCGCCGGCCCCACCGAACTCGACCAGCACCGTGACCACGATCTTCGGCTCGGACCTCGGCGCGAAGCCGGCGAACCAGGCGTGGGTCTTCTTGATTTCCTTCCCCTGCTGCTGCAGTTTTTCCGCCCGCTCCGTGCTGATCCACTGCGTGGAACCGGTCTTGCCGCAGACGTCGAACCCTTCAACCCTTGCGCCTTTTCCCGTCCCTCCGTCGTTGACGGACATCCACATGCCCTGGATGACCATCTCGAATGTCTCGCGCTTGATGGGGACGGCCGTTTTGCCGCTCCCCTCCTTTCCGTTCTCCGGCGGGACCAGGCAGGGGACGACGCGGACTCCCCTGTTAGCGACGCAGGCGACCATGTCGGCGATCTGGAGCGGGGTGACGAGAAGGGGGCCCTGCCCGATGGAGACGGAGATCGTCTCCCCCCGGAACCAGAGCGTTTTAGACGTTTTCAGCTTCCACTCCGGGTCAGGCACAAGGCCGTCTTTTTCTCCGGGAATGTCTATGCCCGTCTTCCGACCGAGCCCCATCAGCCTGGCGTATGAAGCGATGGGCTCGATGCCCATCCTCCGGCCCAGATTGTAAAAATAGATGTTGCAGGAGTTCTTGATCCCGTTAGTCAGGTTCATCATGCCGTGTCCGGGCTTGAACCAGCAGGAGAAGACATTCCCATAGATCGCCTGGGATCCGCCGCAGAAATAAGCCGTCCGCCCGTCGACGAAGCCGGAGTCGAGCCCGGCAGCGGCCATGACGATCTTGAAAATGGATCCGGGAGAGTAGAGTCCTCGGATGGCCCGGTTCTCGAGCGGATAGGCCGGGTCGTTGACGAGGCTCAGCCATTCTTCCGGAGTGAACCGGCTAATAAATTTATTCGGATCATAGGTCGGGAAACTGGCCAGGGCCAGGACTTCCCCGGTCTTCGGGTCCAGGGCCACGATGGTCCCTTCCTTGTCTTGCAGGAGTTCCTCGGCTTTCTTTTGAAGATCATAGTCCAGCGACAGCCGCAGACTCTTCCCCTGCCGGGGCCCTTCCCTGGTCATCTCTCCCCGGCTTCTGCCGAGGCTGTCCACGACCTCCAGGAGGCGTCCGTCCTCCCCGGTGAGCACGTCGTCGTACTGCCGTTCTATGCCCGTTCTCCCTGCCATGTCCCCCCAATGCCGCTTGCCTGCCGCGCCGCTCTTGAAGTCCCCGGGAGAAAGCTCTTGGAGGTACCCGAGGACATGGGCCGCTGACATCCCGAAGGGATAGGACCTCTTGGGCTCGACTTCGACCTCGAGCTCCGGGAACTCCAGCTTCCGCGACTCGATTTGGGCGACCTCCTCGGTCGTGAGATTGTCCTTGACCACGATGGGCTGGAACGCCGCGACGGACCTGTACTTTTCGATCCTCGCCTTGAGGTCGGCTTCGTCGATGTTGAGGAGACGGCTAGTGTTCCGGCAGGACGCTTCGAAATCCTTGATGTTCTCCCGGATGATGGACACCTTGAACCCGGCCGTGTTGTTCGCCAGGATGAGTTTTCCGTTCCTGTCCGTGATCACGCCGCGGGGGGCCGGAAGAACCCTCTCCTTGAGACGGTTGGCCTCGGCCAGCTGCCAGTATTTTTGGTGGTCCAGGATCTGGACCTTCCAGTAATAACCAAGGATGAAAGCGAGCAGGCCGGCCAGCACGTAGAAAACGACCCTGGCCCTCTTGAGGATGAGGGAAAGGTCCTCGTAGATTCTGTCTTTCCTGAACATGCATGAGCCTATGTTTGGGGAGCCTTGAGGCGGCGTGCCAGGGCGAAGATCAGGCTCCCCAGAACCGCGGTCGCCAGGGGCTGGAAGAAGACGAGCGCGTTCCCGGTGATGATCAGCTTGGAGAAGACGAGCGCGTAAAGGAACGCCCAGACGGCCAGTTCGCCCGTAGCCAGGATGAAGATAAAGATGAAGTTACGGAAGAACGGGAAGACGTTCATCTTCCTGGAGACGTACCCGGCCGCGAAGCCCAGGAGTGTCTTGGAAAGGCCCGCAACGCCGAAGACCCCCAGGGAGAACGAATCCTGGAGGAGGCCGCAAAGGGCGCCGAGAAGGACGCCGAAGAGCTCGCCTTTGAGCATGGAGAAGAAGATGACCACGAGACTGAAAGTGTTGAGGACGAGGAGGAGCGATGGGTCGATCCTGCCGAGCAGGCTGTAAAGGACGAAGGCCGCCAGCGTCGCGGCCGCGGTTTTCAGAATTTCCTTCATGTTCGCCATTCCTCAGAAGAGGTCCTCGAAGCGCTCTTTCAGGACCGCCACCTGGTCCAGGTCTCCGTAGCTGAAAAAGGGCCGGACCAGGATCGTCTTGAAAAAGGAGCCGTCGGTTTTGATGACCGTGATCTTTCCCACCCTGATCCCGGGGGGAAAGAGCTTATCGTATCCCGTCGTGAAGAGGTCCTCGCCCTCCTGCCCTCCCGGCGTCGTCGTCACCACATACCTGATCCGGCAGCTTCCCCGGGAATCGCCGGAGAGCAGCCCGACGACCTTGTCGGTCCCTGAGATGACGCTCACGCTCGAGTCCTCATCGGTGATCAGCTGGACCTTGGCCTCCTTGAACGCGACGGGCTCGATGACCCGTCCGACCAGATTGCCGTGCTTGTCGCAGACGGCCATGTTCGCCTTGACTCCGTCGGCGCCGCCCCTGTTGATGACGATGGATTTGTAATAGTTGCTCGCGTCGACGCCGATGACCCGGGCGGACAGCACAGTCTTCCGGATGGCGGCCTGGTTATCCTGGATCAACTTATCGCCCTGAAGGAACTTCAATCTGTCCAGGAGGAGCATGTTCTCCTGCCGGAGGAAGAAGATGTCTTTTTTAAGCTTCTGGTTCTCGATCCGGACGCCCCTGAGGTGGAAGAATCCGTTCCAGGTTTCGGACACGGCCGCGCCCGCCGAAACGACCGCCCTCTGAACGGGCGAGAAGACCGAAAAGATGATCTTGTTAAAAAGCGTGTGCTCGCTCCCCAGGGGGACCTGGATCGAGATCAGGAGGAGATTGAGAAACACGAGGACGGCCAGGACGACGACATTTTTCCGCTCGCTCAGAGAAAAGGGCATGGACCTCTAAGGATCTCGATCTATATGAGGGAAATCTTCTTTAAGAGCTCGAGGTCGTCCAGCATCTTTCCGGCTCCCAGGACGACGGTGGTCAAGGGATCGTCCGTGATGAAAACGGGAAGCTGGGTCTCTTCGCGGATACGCTTGTCCAGGTTCTTGAGGAGGGCGCCGCCTCCGGTCAAGATAATCCCCCGGTCAATGATGTCGGCCGACAGCTCGGGAGGGGTCCTTTCGAGGGCGATCCGGATGGCATTGACGATGGAGGCCACGACCTCTTCGATCGCCTCCCGGATCTCCTGATCATCCACAACAATGGTCTTGGGGATGCCCTCGCGGAGGTCCCGTCCCTTGATCTCCATCGTCACGGGCTGGTCGAGCGGGTAGGCGGAACCGATCTGTATCTTCACGTGCTCGGCCGTTCGCTCACCGATCAGGAGGTTATACTTCTTCTTCAAATAGTGGATGATGGACTCGTCCATCTCGTTGCCGGCGGTGCGGATAGAGTGGCTGAAGACGATCCCGTCTAGCGAGATGACGGCGATGTCCGTCGTTCCGCCGCCGATGTCCACGACCATGTTGCCCGTCGGTTCGGAGAACGGCAGGCCCGCCCCGATGGCCGCCGACATGGGCTGCTCTATAAGGTAGACCTCGGACGCCTTGGCTCGCATGGCAACGTCCTTGACGGCCCGGCGCTCGACCTGGGTGATCCCGGTCGGAATGCCGATGACGATCCGGGGCCTGAGGAGAAAGCCGTGGTTCTCCATCGCCTTTTTGATGAAAAAATCGAGCATCTTCTCGGCGATCTCGAAGTCGGCGATGACGCCGTCCCGCATGGGCTTGATGGCGATGAAGCTGTTGGGCGTCTTCCCCAGCATCTCCTTGGCCCGCGCACCGACCGCCTCGACTTTCCCCGTTTGCTTATTGATGACGACGATGGAAGGCTCCTGGACGATGATCCCCTTGCCCTTCAGAAAGACGAGGGTGTTGGCGGTCCCCAGGTCAATGGCCAGATCACAGAAAAAGCGGCTTTTCATCCAGCTCAATATGCTCATCTTGTCCTTCTTATCATAAAGTCACTATTTACCATAAAATCAGGGTTATGGCAAATGGAAACTGCCCGACGAACAACCGGCTTGACTTTGTCTCGGGAAATCTAATATACAATAGGAAATTCAAAAGACAAGGAGAGCGTGATGAGCCATCAACCTTACGTTCCGGAAAGGACCGAGATGAAGGAGTTTACGCTGCGGGCCCTGATCATCGGACTTTTCATGGCCGTTATCTTGGGCGCGGCGAATGCCTACCTCGGGCTCAGGGCCGGGATGACCATTGCGGCCACGTACCCGGCCGCCGTCATCGGCATGGCGGTGCTCCGCCTGATGAAGGGCTCGATCCTCGAAGAGAACATCGCCCGGACCGTGGGTTCGATCGGCGAATCCGTGGCCGCGGGCGCCATATTCACGATCCCGGCGTTCATCATGGTCGGCGCCTGGACGAATTTCAACACCTTTGATGCTTATATCAAGTCCACCCTGCTGATGTTTGTCGGCGGATTTCTCGGCATCCTCTTCGTCACCTTCCTGCGGCGGGTCATGGTCACCGACCCGGACCTGCCCTTCCCCGAGTCCATCGCCGCCGCCGAGATCCACAAGGCCGGGCAGAAGGGCAGCGCCGGCGCCAAGCACCTCTTCCAAGCCATGGGTGTCGGCTCTCTGCTTTACTCCCTCGGCGTCGTCCAACTCTTCGCCGCCAGCAAGGATTTCATCCTCAAGGTCGGCACGATCGGCTCGAGCTTCGTCCGTCTGGGCGCGGACCCGACGTCCCCCAAGGTGGATGCGGGCGGCATGGTGGCCGTGGCCGGTCCCGGGATCTACCCGGCTTACATCGGCGTCGGCTACATCATCGGCCCCCGCCTGGCGTCCCTGAACTTCGCCGGAGGCGTCCTCGCCTGGGGCTTGTTCGCCCCCATGCTCATGTATTTCCTGGGCCCGCAGCTCGTCGAAAAATTCTACGGGCCCGGCGCGGCCATGGCCCAGGTCGGCTGGGAAGGGATGGTCACGAACGTCTGGAAATTCATCATCCGTCCGATCGCGGTCGGCGGCATGCTTGTCGGCGCCGGCTATACGCTCTTCAAAATGAGGAAGAACCTCGCGGCCGGGATCAAGAGGTCGATGGGTGACGTCAAGAAGGCCGCCTCCCAGGCCGAGGTCTCGTCGCGCCTCGAAAAGGACCTCAACATCAAGCTCGTGCTCGGCGGCCTCGGGGCCGCGTTCGTCCTGATGATCTTTGTCTATAAGATGTTCACCGGGACCTTCCCGCCGGCCCTCCTGGCGGCCGGCGTCATGGCCGTGGCAGGCTTCTTCTTTGCCGCCGTCTCGGGGAACCTCGTCGGGACGATCGGCTCCTCCAACAACCCGATCTCAGGCCTGACCCTGTCGACGCTCATCATCGCCGCCCTGCTCATGGTCGTCATCGGTGCGACCGGCCCCAGCGGAGTCGCCGCCGTTCTCGCCGTCGCCGCCGTGGTCTGCGTCTCATCGGCCACCGCCGGCGAAATGCTGCAGGACCTCAAGGTCGGGCATCTCCTCGGCGGCACGCCATGGAAGATGCAGGTCGGGAACATCTTCGGCGTACTCGTCGCTTCGATGGTCCTGTACTTCCCCCTGATGCTCCTGATCGGCGCCTTCAAGCTCGGTGAGAAGGACCTGCCCGCGCCCCAGGCCGGGCTCATGGCCGCCCTGTCCAGAGGGATCGTAGGCGGAGAAATGGCCTGGCCGCTGGTCATCGTCGGCATGCTGATGGGCTTCGCCCTCATCCTGGTCAAGGTCAGCTCGCCCATGCTGGTCGCCGTCGGCATGTACCTGCCGCTCGAAACGACATTCGCCATCTTCTGCGGCGGCATGATCAAGGGCCTTGTCAACGGCTTCGCCGCCAAGCGGAACCTGAATCCCGCCCAGAAGGCCCGCACCGAGAACGTCGGCATCCTTTTGGCCGCCGGGCTGATCGCCGGCGAAGGCCTGACGGGCCTCCTGCGCGCCCTCTGGAAGTTCCTGTTCCTCCAGAATGTCATCGGCTTCGACATCCCGACCATCTTCAAGTCTCCCAATTATCTTCTGGGACTCGTGGTGCTCGGCCTGATCGCGTTCTACCTCATCCGGGTGCCGCTCAGGAACGCCGGGGCTCCGGATGAGCCGCCTCCGCCTTCGGCCGTCATTTGATCGGAAAGGCGGAACGGGCTTTCGGTATTGCGTCTCCTGCGGGCGGGTCCTCGCGTCGGCGCCTGGTCCGTTATCTTGAAAGCTCTTGGCGGATAGCCTAAAATAGAGATGGGAGAGAACAATGGCTATCCGAGAGATCCTGAAGATCGGGCACCCGGCCCTGACGCGGAAGGCGGCCCCGGTGGAATCCATCGACAAGGAGATCATCGATCTCGCCCGCGACATGGTCGAGACCCTGCACGCGGCGCCGGGGATCGGTCTGGCCGCGCCCCAGGTGGATGTCGGCAAGCGACTGATCGTCGTCGATCTGTCGGTCGGCGAGGACCCGGCTAGCCTATTCGTCCTCGTCAATCCCGAGCTCATCAGCCAGGAAGGTGTCGTCGTCTGCGAAGAAGGCTGCCTCTCGGTCCCCGACGTCCATGAAAAGGTCGCCAGGCCCTACAAGGTCGTGGTCAGAGGGTTGGACCTGGAAGGCAAGGCCAAGGACGTCGAGGGAGAAGACCTGCTGGCCCGCGTCCTCTGCCACGAGATCGACCATCTGGAGGGTCGGCTCTTCATCGAACGCCTATCGCCGCTCAAGAGAGCCTTGATCAGAAAAAAGTTCCGGAAACAGCAGACAAAAAGCCGCCCATAATGAGGATCGTCTTCTTCGGAAGTCCGCCCGCCGCCCTCCCGTCCCTGGGCGCGCTCCTCGAAGCCGGCCATTCCGTCGAGCTCGTCATCACTCAACCCGACAGGCCCGCGGGACGGGGCCGAAAACTCACGCCGAGCGCGGTGAAGGCCTTCGCCGTCGCCCGCAGCCTTCCCGTCCTTGAGCCCGCGAAGATCCGGAAGGACGAGTTGGTCCTGGAAAGGCTCCGGGCGGTCCGCCCCGACATTCACGTGGTCGCCGCCTACGGCCAGATCATTCCAGCCTCCATCACGGACTTTCCGCCCCGCCATTCCTTGAACGTCCATTTCTCCCTATTGCCGAAGTACCGAGGAGCCTGCCCCGTCCAATGGGCGATCATCCGTGGAGAAACAAGGACGGGGGTCACGATCTTCGAGCTGAACGAGAGGATGGACGAGGGGAACATCCTGGCGGCGGAGGCGACGGACATCCAACCCGAGGAAACGGCCCGCGATCTCGAAACACGGTTGGCCGCCATGGGCGCGGCTCTCCTCATACGGACGCTCGAGGACATCGACCGCATCGTGCCCGTCCCCCAGGACCACTCCCTGGCGACACTGGCCCCAAAGATCCGGAAGGAGGACGGCGCGATCGACTGGTGTGAGGAGGCGGCGGCCATCGACGGAAGGGTCCGGGCTTTTCAACCCTGGCCGTCCGCCTTTTCCTTTCTCAAAGGAAAAAGGGTCCAGGTCCATCGCGGCATGGCACTTGGGACGAGGTCCATGACATCCCCCCCTGGGACGGTCCTGGCCGTAAGCAAGGAAGGGCTTGACGTTGTGTGCGGAGGCGGGACGATCTACAGGATCGGATCCATCCAACTCGAAGGCAAAAAGGAGTTGGGCGCGCATGCGTTCTCCCTCGGGACCGGAGTCCGTGCCGGCGATGTGTTCTGCCGGTCCTGAACGCCCTTCTCACATTGTCCGCCTGTATCGCTGCAGCCCTTCTTTTCAACAACTCCCACTCAACGAAAAAGGATTCATCTCTATCGGTTTTGTGATCCGGACGACGAGCGTGGGTCTCCCAAAATTGCCGATAGGATTCTTTCTTCTCCACCGATGACGCCGACTTCTGTTGATACCCGGAATTCCAGGGACACGACACCAATTCAAGAGAATTGGTTCATGTCCCGGAATTCCGACTCACGTCCGATCGGCAATTTTGGGGATTTATTCTTCGAGGATGTAGTTGTAGGGATTGACGGAGACGTCGTTAATCCTGACTTCGTAATGGAGGTGAGGGCCCAAGGCCTTGCCCGTCTTGCCGATATAACCCAGCAGGTCTCCCCTTTTGATTCTCTGTCCGGCCTTGACGATGTATTTGTCGAGGTGACAGTACTGGGTGACGATCCCTCCGCCGTGGCTGATGATCACCGTCCGGCCGAAGAATTTGTCATAGGCGGCTTCGATCACGTTGCCGTCGGCGGTCGCCACGGTGGGATTCCCGAAGTTCGTCGCGATGTCGATGCCGCGGTGGAATGTCCTCTTTCCGGTAAACGGGTCGATCCTGTATCCGAAGGGAGATGAGACCCAGCCCTGGGCCGGCCAGATGGTCGGCGTCGTGGCCAGCCTGGCCGTCTGGCTCTCCATCATATGGACCAGGGAGCCGAGGTTCTTCTCTACGCTGTCGGCCTTCTGGGCGAGGTTCTGGATGGCGCTGAACGAGATGCTCTGAGGATCGGACGCCGGTTCGGCCGCGCCTTCAGGTCCCGGGTCGCCGCCGCCCAGGCCCGGCTCTCCCAGGATCACGTCCGGGGACTTGAAGCCCATCATGATATTGAGCTTCTTGGCATAGCTCTCGAAACTCGAGACCGTGCTCTTGAGCCGCTTGATGGATCCTTCATAATAGGAGATCATTTCTTTCTGTTCCATGTTTTCCCTGGCCAGAGTCCTGTACTTCGAGCGGACGGTGGTCATCGAAAAATAGTCGACCAGAAAAACCGCGAGAACCACAAGGACGATCGCCGCTCCGCCGACCAGGACCTTCATGGACCTCTTAGAGAAGGTCAGCGTCTTGAAATTGGTCTTGGAATGCGGAACGATGATGACGGAAAAGAACTTCTTAGCCATGAATACCTTCTTTGATTAACACAATTAAAAAAACCCTGTCAAGCGATTTGTTCCGTCCAAGGCTCCGTCCGAAAGACGCGATGTTCAAGATATTACCAGAAACTCCCCGCTTTGGCAAGCTCTCCAAAAATTGCCGATAGGATTCTTTCTTCTCAAGTGATGACGCCGAGTTCTCGTGATATGCGAAATTCCAGGGACACGATACCAATTCCAGAGAATTATTACAAACGCATTAAATAGTTTGACATCTGACTTTAAGCGGCCTGAAGCCGCCCTCAATCCCCCGGCCCCCGGGGAACCAGTCCCGTCGGTTCCCCCCGTCGAAAAGCCGACGGGTCCCCCCTCCGCTACGGGGGCTTGAGAACGGCATTCAGGGCCGTTCATACATTGTAAATTTTTTTAATGCGTTCGTATGAGTTCATATCTCCGAATTCCGAGTTGCGTCCTACCGGCTATTCTTGCAGGCTCTTATCCGCCACAGAGAACGGCCCCGCCGTTGACGTTCAGGGTTTCGCCGGTGATATGGACCGCAAGGTCCGAGGCCAGAAAAAGGATCGGCCCGGCGATGTCCTCCGGAGCCGGGATCCTCTTGAGAGGAATGGACTGCCTGACCTTTTCACGGAACCCGGGCCGGCTGAAGACCTCCGTGCACATGTCGGTATCCACCCAGCCGGGGGCCACACCGTTGACGCGGATGTTGTGGGGGGCGAGCTCGACCCCCAGCGACTTGGTCATGGCAACCAGGGCACCCTTGCTTGCCGCGTAATGGGAGTGGAACGCCTCCCCGCGGAGGCCGGCCGTGGACCCGACGTTGATGATCCACCCCCGCCCACGCCTTTTCATGAGAGGAACAGCCGCGTTGCACACGTAGAAGACGCCTTCGATATTGACGGCCATGGTCTCCCTCAAGACGTTTTCGTCCATGGAACCCATCTCGAGATAGGTCCAGATCCCGACGTTGTTTACGGCAATATCGAGGCCGCTCCAGTTTCTGTCGATGTCCGCGATCATATCGTCAACGTCCTTTTTCATGGAGATCTCGGCCCTGTAAACAAGGCACTCCCGCCCGAGCTTCCCGACCTCCTTTTGGACTTCGTCGGCAGCGGTTTTGTTTCGCTGGTAGTTGATGGCGACGTCACAGCCGGCCCGGGCGAACATGATGGCCGTAGCCCGGCCGATCCCCCGCGAGCCCCCTGTGATCAAGGCCTTTCGGCCGTCCAAACGGATCATGATGCCTCCTGTCATGTCATTCGACGATCACATCTGAAACCGCAGGGCGGATTCAGCCCGTATAGCTCAGCGTAAAATCCTTCATCTTGTGGAATTCGAGATAACGATAGATGTCCGCGGCATTGGGCAGGACCTTCTCGTTCATCACGGAGAAATAGTCGTCGGCCGTGGGCAGTCGGCCCCGAAGGGCGGCGACGGCCGCCAGCTCGGCGGAGCCGAGGTAGACACGGGCCCCGTCCCCCATCCGGTCGTCGAAGTTTCGCGTCGAAGTGGAGATGATGGTCGCCTTCGGCCGGACCCTTGCCTGGTTTCCCATGCACAAGGAGCACCCCGGGATCTCCATCCTCGCCCCGGCGCCGGAAAAGATCGAATAATGACCCTCGCGCATAAGCTGGGCGGCGTCCATTTTCGTCGGCGGCGTGAGCCAGACCCGGGTCGCGAGGTATCCGGCTTTGTCGAAGATCCGGCTCGCCGCCCGGAAGTGGCCGATGTTCGTCATGCAGGAGCCTATAAAAACCTCATCGATAGTGTCCCCCGCGACCTCCGACAGGAGCCTGACGTCGTCGGGGTCGTTGGGGCAGGCCAGGATGGGTTCCCGGACGGCCCCCAGGTCGACTTCGAGGATCGCGGCATAGCCGGCGGCATGACCGTCCCTCTTGAGCAGAACGGGGGACTTCAACCACGCCTCGCAGGCTTTGATCCTCTTTTCGAGCGTCCCGGCGTCCCTGTACCCTTCCACGATCATCCTCCGCATCAGGGCGACGTTGCTCCGGAGAAATTCAGCGACCCTTTCTTCGCCGAGGGCGATGACGCCCCCGGCCGCCGAACGCTCCGCGGTTGCGTCGGTCAGCTCATAAGCCTGTTCCACGGCCAGGTCCTCCAGCCCTTCCATCTCGATCAGGCGGCCGTTAAAGACGTTCTTCTTCCCCTTCTTGGCGACCGTCAAAAGCCCTTCCTTGATCGCGAAATAGGGGACGGCGTTGACGGCGTCCCGCAGGGTGATCCCCGGTTTGAGCTTTCCCGAGAACCGGACCAAGACGGACTCGGGCATGTCCAGAGGCATGAAGCCCAGGGCCCCGGCAAAAGCGACGAGGCCCGAACCCGCGGGGAAGCTCAGCCCGATGGGAAAGCGGGTGTGCGAATCCCCGCCCGTCCCCATCGCGTCCGGAATGAGGAGCCGGTTCAGCCAGGAATGAATGATACCGTCCCCGGGCTTGAGGGCGACCCCTTTCCTGTCGATGACGAACGCGGACAGGGTCTTGTGCATTCTGACGTCGGCGGGCTTGGGATAGGCCGCCGTGTGGCAGAACGACTGCATGAAGAGGTCGGCCTGGAACTCGAGGCAGGCCAGCTCCTTGAGCTCGTCGGCCGTCATCGGTCCCGTCGTGTCCTGGGAGCCGACGGTCGTCATCCTCGGCTCGCAGGCCGCCCCCGGAAGGACGCCATCGACGCCGCACGCCTTTCCGACGATCTTTTGGGCCAGGGAAAAACCCTGCCCCGGCCCGGGCCTTGGATTTTCGATCGCGGTGAAAAATTCCGCTTCGCCCATCCCGAGCGCCTTTCGTGCCCTTCCGGTCAGCTGCCTTCCGATAATCAGGTTCAGCCGCCCCCCGGCCCTGAACTCGTCCTTGATGGTGACGGGCTTGAATTCGAACCTCGCGATCTCCGCTCCCGCTTCGTTCTTGACGACACCGGCGTTCATGTCGATGACGATGACGTCCCCCGTCTTCATCCGGCCGACATCGCACATGATGGGAAGACCTCCGGAATCTTCGGCCGTATTGAAGAAGATGGGGGCTATGAGCCCGCCGAGCACGACGCCGCCCCTTCTCTTGTTGGGAACGAAGGGGATGTCCTCGCCGATGTGCCACATCACGGAATTGCAGGCCGATTTCCTTGACGATCCGGTGCCGACCACGTCGCCGGCGAAGGCCACCTTCCGGCCTTCCTCCCGGAAAGCCCGGATCATCCCGTTCCCGGCCGGGAAACGGGTCTCTCCCATGGCGAGCGCATGCAGAGGGATGTCTGGCCGGGTCGAAGCGTGTTTGGCCGGAGAGAAATCGTCGGTGTTGATCTCTCCGTCCACCTTGAAAACCTTGAGCGTCAGCGACTCCGGGAACGCAGGCTTCGAAAGGAACCACTCGCCCGCCGCCCAGGACTCGAGGACGGACCGGGCGAACGGATTCTTCGCGGACATCCCTAGGACGGCGTCGAACGCTCCGTAAACGAGGATGGTCTTCTTCAGGGCCTCGACCGCCGCTGAGGCCAGCTCACGGTCTTCCAGAAACGCGACGAGCGGGCCGATGTTATATCCCCCCAGCATCGTTCCCAGAAGGAACACGGCGTCCTTACGGGATACGAGGGGAGAGACCGATTCTCCGCGGCCGACCCTTGCCAGCCATTCCGCCTTGACCTTGGCCGCAGGGTCGACGCCGGGCGAGACCCTGTCCCTCAAGAGCGCCAGGATGAGGTCGCCCCTTCCGCCTTCGGGGACTTCCAGGAACCGGCAGACCTCCCCGGTCTCAGCCGGGCTGAGCGGAAGCGTTGGAATTCTCAGCTTCGCTCGTTCCTTTTCCTGGGCAAAATAAGCCTCGAGCATCTCACGCCTCCGTTTGATCTCCTCGAAGATCCCGACGAATTCAACCAACGCATTAACTGTATAGAGAATCCGGCCGGTTTTGTCAAAACCTATTTTGGCGATTCCCGGTCCGCCCGGTCCTTTGAACGGCCCTATGACGATTCGGTTCTCTTTGATTCCGTGCAGGCTGGGTCAATAGCTTGGAAGGAGGGATCCGAGAAGGCTGAATCCTCAAGATCCACTCCAGAAAAAGGTTGATTATTGGACCGATATTCGTGTAGACTAACTATCTCAAGCATTAACATCCCAAGAACGGAGGAAAACGTAATGGATAGCGTCGCCATCGGAAGGGCTAAAGAGCACTTTGGAAAGCTTCTCGAGACCCAAATGAAACGCATGGAGAAGGTCAAATCCATGCCCGATTGGATCGACTACAAGACGGTCAAACCGATCAAGATCGGCATCCTCGCCGGCGACGGCATCGGGCCATTCATCGCTGCCGAGTCCAAACGGGTGCTCGAATTCCTGCTCAAGGACGAGGTCAAGGCCGGCAAGGTCGAGATACGGGACATCGAGGGCCTGACCATCGAGAACCGGGCCGCCCACAATAAAGCCATCCCGGACGACGTCCTGGCCGAGATCAAGAAGTATCATGTCACCCTCAAGGGACCGACAACGACGCCGAGGAAGGGCGATCCCTGGCCGAACATCGAGAGCTGCAACGTAGCCCTGAGGAAAGAGCTGGACCTCTTCGCCAACGTCCGGCCCGTCAGGGTCCCCAAGCAGGGCATCAACTGGATCTTCTTCAGGGAGAACACGGAAGATCTTTACGCCCTTGGCCCCTACGGCATCGAGGTCGACGCCGACATCGCCATCGACTTTAGGCTGATCACCGCCCCCGGTTCGGACCGGATCTGCCGCCTCGCCTTCGAGCACGCCAAGAAGAACGGCCGGACCAAGGTCACTTGCGTCACCAAGGCCAACGTCGTCAAGACGACCGACGGACGGTTCCTGGAAAACTTCTATCGCATCGCCAAGGAATACCCCGGGATCCAGGCCGACGACTGGTATATCGACATCATGACGGCCAAACTGGTCGACGAGAAGCGCCGCCGCGACTTCCAGGTCATGGTCCTTCCCAACCTCTACGGCGACATCCTGACCGACGAGGCCGCCGAGTTCCAGGGCGGCGTCGGGACGGCCGGCAGCGCCAACATCGGCAAGCAGTACGCCATGTTCGAAGCCATCCACGGCTCGGCGCCGCGGATGGTCACCGAGGGACGCGCTCCGTTCGCCGATCCCTGCAGCATGATCCGGGCGACCGCGATGCTCATCGCCCACATCGGACATCCCGGGCAGGCCAAGAAGCTGGAAATGGCGCTCGACATCACCGGCCAATACGAAAAGAAGCTCGCCATCACCGGGCGCCCGACCGGGGCCACCGGGAAGGACTTCACCGACTACATCATGGATTGGATCAACAATCCAAAGCTCGAGTCGACTTGGGATGGCTACGTCAAGCCCTGAGTCGCGAGAGAATCCCAAAAAAAAGGAGACACGCACATGAGAAAGAAGATCGCCCTCATCGGCGGCGGCCAGATCGGCCAGATCCTGGCCATGCTCGCCGCTCAAAAGGAGCTCGGAGACATCGTCGTTCTGGATGTCCCGCCCTACGAGAACATCTGCAAGGGCAAAGCCCTCGACCTGATGGAAATGGCCCCCCACGGCAACTACGATGCCAACATCAGCGGCACCTCGAACTACAAGGACATCGAAGGGGCCGACGTGGTCATCGTCACCGCAGGCAAACCCCGCGAGGCGGGCATGACCCGGGAGGACCTGCTCAGCATCAACATCAAGATCATCACCGAGGTTGCCAACGGCGTCAAGCAGCACGCCCCCAAGGCCTTCTGCATCATCGTCACCAATCCTTTGGACGCGATGGTTTACGTTTTCCACAAGGTGACCGGGTTTCCGAAGAACCAAGTCGTGGGGATGGCCGGGACACTGGACACGGCCCGCTGGCGCGCCTTCGTCGCCATGGAACTGGGCGTTTCGGTGGCCGACGTCGCCGGGACGGTCTTGGGCGGTCATGGCCCGGACATGGTCCCCCTGCCCCGCCTGACCACGGTCGGCGGCATTCCGTTGGAAGAAATCGCGACGAAAGAACAGATCGACAGGCTCGTCACCCGGACCCGAGAGGCCGGAACCGAGATCGTCAAGCTTTTCGGAAAGGGATCCGCGTTCTTCAGCCCCGCCTGGAGCGTCATCACCATGGCCGAGTCGTATCTCAAGGACAAACGGCGCATCCTCCCCTGCGCGGCGCTCTGCGAGGGTGAATTCGGCATCAAGGGCCTCTTCCTGGGCGTACCGTGCATGATCAGCGCCAAGGGCGTCGAGAAGATCTTCGAGATCAAGCTCACCGCCGAAGAGAACGCCATGCTCCAGAAGACCATCGCGGCCGTGACCAAGACCGTCCAGGAGTGCAATATCTGACGGACGCCTTTCTCTCCATGAGGATCGAAAAGGCCGAGGTTGTGGTCTATCCCGAAAGCAGGCCGTCAAGTTCATCGGCACCCTTTATCGGGCCTTCGAGGCCTCGGACGCCTCCCTCGCCGAGATCAACCCTCTCGTCGTGACCGGGCAGGGCGCGGTCATCGCGCTGGACGCCAAGATGAACTTCGACGACAACGCCCTCCCCCGCCACCTTGATATCAAGGACATGCGCGACCTGGACGAAGAATCGTCTCTGGAGGTCGAAGCCTCGAAATCGAACCTGAACTACGTCAAGCTCGACGGCAACATCGGCTGCATGGTCAACGGCACCGGGCTGGCCATGGTGACCATGGACATCATCAAGGTTTCTGGCGGGACGCCGGCCAACTTTCTGGACATCGGAGGGGGAGTCTCCGAAACTGTTGTGACCGACGCCTTCAAGATTCTGGTCTCAGACAAGGACGTCAGGGCCGCTCTGATCAACATCTTCGGAGGCATCGTCCGCTGCGATCTGGTCGCGGGCGGCATCGTCAAAGCGGCCCGCGAGATCGGCCTCAAGATCCCCATGGTCGTCCGGCTTGAAGGCACGAACGTCGACCTCGGCAGGAAGATCCTGGAGGACTCCGGGCTGGCATTCTCCTCCGCCCCGGACATGAAGACGGCCGCCGAAAAGATGGAAGCCTTGGAGAAAGCGGGCGTCCACGTAGCTGTAAGCCCGGCCGACATCGGATCGACGCTCAAAAGAGCGTTGGATTCATAGATTTTTTCGCGCGCTTTCCATGAATTCCGCGGTCTCATCCATGGCCGCGATGTTCAGAGAAGGGCATGGGGAAGACCGCTCCGGCCCCGGCGATCTTCATTATTCCCAACGTTTATACGGGACCATCGGAAGGCCCGGCGTCTTGGCTATCCTGTAGAAAGCGAAGATCTCCCCCTTCTCCGGGACCAGTTCGTACTTCCGATACCGGATGAGGCCGTAATCCGACTGCGGCTCGAGCAGGCAGGGGATGAGGTTGGCGCCGGCCTGGAGGCAGGAGACATAATAGTCGCCCTTCCGGACGATCGTCGGGAGCGTTTTCTTCTCGACGCCGATCCTCTTGGGCGCCAGGTAATCCTCTTCTGCGGGAACGAGGTCCGTGACCGAATAGGCTTCGACCTCGAGAGATCCGTCCCCCGTGAACATATCGACCGCGATGCCATGGTCGAGGAGCGTCTGGACAACGGCCTGTCTTCCGGCCGGGATGACGTAGCCGGCCGGACGCGTGACGCTCAGCCGCGGCTCGACGTTGGGGAACCAGTGTTTGACGACCTCGGTCACGATCTTGAGGCTCGCCGGCGCGGGATTGGGGGCGATGTCCCGGGAGGTCAGCGCCTCTCCGGCCTTCTTGTCGACCAAGAGGACGCCGCGGACGGGCGATTCGGACCGCTCGAACCGCTTCAGGAGAAGCTCGGGGACCTGCGGGTCGCGGACGTATTCCATGCGCAGGTGAACGAGGTCATCGGCCGCGCCGGCGCCCGCCCTCTCAACGAGCTTTGACCTGTCTTCGCGGACCATCTTCAAGATCTCGCCGGCATGCGTGGCCGCAGACTCGGCCAAGGCCCGGATCCCTGAATACTGCCGGCGGGAACGGGCTTCCAGGGTTTCGATATCGTACCGGGACGCCCCTTCCTGGATGAAGGACAAGGTCTCGTAGATCCCCAGGCTGTTCCGGCCGTCATTGAGGTCGGTCGTGCTGTATCTCTTCATCTCCTCGACGTTTGCCCTGCCCGCGTTCTCCGGCATCCTGGCCCCGCTCGAGGTGTCCACCCCGAGGTCCTCGGTGACGAGGTATTCGTGAAAGGTCAGTTCTTGCTTCTGCAGGGCCTTTTCGACCTCGCCGAGGAGCGTCTTTCTGGAGAACTCCTGGAGGCCCGGGGCGATGTTAACGTTGGAGACACACCCGATGGACACCCGGTAATAGTCGTCCCCTTTCTCGTGGACGTCGACGGTCATCTCGGGCATCCAGGCCCGGAAAACGCGGTGGATGGCCTTGACGCTTTCGGCTTCCATCTTGACATGGTCACGGTTGAGGTCGAGCCCGATCTCGTTCTCTCGGACATCATGGAAGTTGCCGTAGGGGTTGGCTTGGGGAATGACGAGGACGTTGATCTTCTTAAGGAGCGGCTCCAGATCGCCGAAGGCGATGTCCCGGATGAGCCTGAGCGCGGCCTCCTTGGCAGACTGCTCATTCCCGTGCTGGGATGCGGTCAAAAGCAGGGTCGGCTTCTCCCGGTTGAAGGTCGTCGGGGAGTCCGCTCCCTCCTCGGTCAGGATGCACAGGAAGATATCATGGGCCGGATAGTTCTCGACGTCCTTCGTTTTTCCTACGATCCGGACCGCCATCTCTTTGGACGCGACATCCGCGAGGCTGAGGAACCTCGCGATGTCCTCGTTCCGGCTGTAAGCGCGGTAGTTCGCCTCCTCTGCCGGCGTCTTTGGGTTCTGCGCCAAAGCCAAAACATTCACCAGAGCCATCGTGCTCATCAAGACCATCGCCCATCTTAAAATCTTTTTTTTCAACACAAGACCTCCCTATTTATTTCCGCGCGGCTGGGCCCGAACGAGAAATGCGGCATGGCATACGCGCCCGCCGGGGCCCGCGGCTATTTCTTCTCGTTAAGGGTGGCGGGATCGAACTTCAAGACGATGTCCCGGACCTGGCCGGACCGCAGGACGCGGAACTTCGTTTCGGTCCCCCAGCCGAACCCCGCCAGATACGTCCGGAGCTCGTTGATGTCGGAGAAGGGCTTACCGTCTACGGACAGGACCACGTCGCCCTTCTCGAACTCTGCCTCCCTGGCGGCGCCGTCCGTGGGTTTGGCGTCCACGACAAGGTTCTCGAGGGCTTCGAACTGTTTAAAGACGAGGGCAACGGACGGATAGGCCGGTTTCGCCTCTTCCTCCATGCCCCAGATATAATCCCCAAGGCTTCGGACCGCCGTTATGGTCTTCATGTCTTTGGGAACGCTTACCGGGATCACTGTCCGGAATGCCAGGCGGCTCCGTTCGAAGGCACGGCGGTTGATTCCGAGGTTGTAGAGGAGATGTCCGGAGCCCGCAAAGACGACCATCCTGCGCCCTTCCATCTCCGCGCCGCGCAGGGTGTTCGCGGCCATGACCGCGTCCCAGGCCGACTGCGAGCGGTAAAGGCCGTCAAAAACCACGTCCAGCCCGGCTCCCTTCATTTGGGGAGGGAGGTCGGCGCTCTCGAAAACGGCCCTGATCAAAGCCCGGTGGTCCTGGTTCGTCAGGTCCGGCGCCCCGGGAAAATAGGCCTTCTCCTCCGCCGTGAGGGCGTCCCAGCCCCTCATCCGGATCTTGGTGATCACCTCCCGGGGAGCGTTGAGGGCGTAGACGGGAAGCCTGTGCTCCCTGGCGAAATCGAAGATCTTTTCGTAGAACCTGAAGTTGAAGTTCCAATGGACATACCAGCCGACCTCGCGGATGAACTCCTCCTTGGTCAGGAGCCCAAGGCTCCATCGGTTCAAGGTTTTTTGGCAGGCGACAGGGAGCATTTCCAAGCCGACGCCGAGGTCGCGATCCTGGGCATAGAGAGCCTCGAGGACCTTGAACTCGACGTCATGCATGGGCAAGGAGTCGTGGGTCTCGCCGACGTAGATGATCCGGATTCCCTTCACCTCCGCAATCATCCGGTCAAAAGGGATGGCCCTCCCGGACGCGGCGGAATAGAGGACGCGCGGCGCGACCTCGACCGTCTTATCCTTGAGCCGCGGGTCCCCGATCTTCAGGGTCAGGGTCGGGTCGGGCTTTTCGACGGACAGGGCGGGAAAAGCCATGAACATCCCCATGAGCATCCAAGGGACACGTTTCTTCATGTCCGTCATTTTACTCTTATGCCGCGGTCATGAAAAGCGGCACGGGCGGGTGTCCGTTTCGGCTCTGTTCCTTGACAATTTCCCGGAAAGATCTAAAATCCCATTCCCCGCGGGCGCGCCGCCGAGAGAACGTGACCATGGATGCGCAGACGCTTCAAACGGACCAGCCCCTCGAATCGAAGAGGACGGTGCGGACGTTCGCCCTCGCTTCCTTCTTGAATGATATGGGTTCGGACATCATCTATCCCATCTGGCCGCTCTTCGTGACACAGGTCCTCAAGGCCAACATGGCCGCCCTCGGCTTCCTGGACGGCTTGGGAGAGGCCATCGTCTCCGTTTCCCAGGCCCTGGCCGGCTATTGGTCGGATAGGGTCCGCAAACGCAAGGTCTTCATCTGGATCGGATACCTCTGTGGCGGCTTCTCGCGGCTCGGATACGCGGTTTCCTCCGTCTGGCAGCACCTCATCCCCTTCCGCATCCTGGACCGGGCGGGCAAGATCCGTTCCGCGCCCCGCGACGCGATCATCGCCGACATCTCGACGGACGCCAACCGGGGCCGTCACTTTGGCCTCATGCGGGCCATGGACAACGGCGGGGCTGTCGTCGGCATTCTCATCTGTATCGCTTTCGTCAACGTCTTGGGCTACAGGCTTCTCTTCGCCCTGGCCGTCGTTCCCGGACTCGCCGCCTCCCTGCTCGTCCTGATGAAGATCAAGGAAAAAAGGGCCGAAGGCGTCAAGATCTACAAGGGCCTGGCCCTGAAGGACGTGGACAGTAACTTCACTCTTTATGTCGTCCTGAACGCGGTCTTCGCCCTAGGCGCGTTCACCTACTCCTTCCTCATCATCTACGCCAGGAAGTTCGGATTCAAGGTCGCTTTCGTGCCCGTGCTTTACCTGATCTATAGCTTCACGGCGTCCCTTCTTTCGCTGCCGTTCGGGAAACTCGCAGACAGGATCGGACGCAAGCCTGTCCTGTTCCTGGCCTACGCTTTCTGGGCGACCGTCTGTTTGGGGGTCATCCTCATCCGGAGCTACGCCCTCATCGTCCTTGTCTTCGTCGCCTACGGCGTCCATAAGGCCGCTCTCGATCCGGTCCAGAGGACCCTGGTCTGCGAGCTCTCCCCCCTCGCCTTCCGGGCCAGTTGCCTTGGAGGGTTCCAGATGATCATCGGCCTTTGCGCCCTGCCCGCCTCGCTGATCGCAGGACTCCTATGGGAAGGGTTCGGGCCCTTCGCCCCGTTCTATTTTTCCCTCGGCCTGACCGTCGTCGCCGGGTCCCTGCTTCTTTTCGTCAGGGAAAAGATCGACAGCTCTGCTAACTGCAAAATTTGATCTTCGTCTCCTAAATATTAAGCATCCCATCTGACAAGAAAATCGGATCGCCGAGAAGGACGTAGGGGAACGGCGACACGCCCAAGACTTTGTCCGTAGACATTAATCCCCCCAACCCCCCTTGGACAATCAAGGGGGGAACAGGATGAGGTCTGTGTCGCCGGAATTGTCGGTCGCAGGGCTGAGCGGGCACGGTTCCACGACTCTTGGAGGGGAAAGCGAAGCCCGGAGCCGGAGTGAATTTGGCTCGCCGGGACAAATTCACGTCTTTCGGAGGGATGTCCCCGAGTCCTTTAAGGGCGATCCTACCACTAAGAATCGCTTGACGGTCAATCTCGGCTTCGTATACGATGAACGACCGTCGAATCTCGAAAGCGCGCGCCCAATATGGTTATCATCCTGAAATCCGTTCTCGGCCTCATGACGACGCTGTTCGGCGTCTATTATCTCTCCGACGTCTTCAAGAACCGCCGCACGTTCTCCGAAGCCCCCTGGGCCGGCCTCCTGGGGACCGGCTTCCTCACGAACCTGCTCGACACGATGGGCATCGGGAGTTTCGCCCAGCAGACGGCCATTTTCAAGTTCTTCAAGCTGGTGGACGACCGGATCATCCCCGGGACGATGAACGTGGGCAACACCATCCCGACGGTCACCGAAGCCCTGATCTTCATGACCGTCGTCAAGGTCGAGCCCCTGACCCTGGCGGCCATGTCGGTCGCCGCCCCCGCCGGCTCCGTGCTCGGGGCCGGGGTCGTCGCGAAGATGTCCCGACGGAAGATCCAGCTCGGGATGGGATTCGGTCTTCTGGCCGCGGCGTCGATCATGCTGGCCGGGCTCCTGAAATGGGTCCCCCCTGGGGGCGAGGCCATCGGCCTCACGGGCTGGAAGCTCATCGTAGCCGTGGTCATGAGCTTTGTCTTCGGCGCTCTGCAGACGATCGGCGTCGGCTTCTACGCGCCCTGCATGGCCATGGTCTTCGCCCTCGGCATGCACCCCAGGGTGGCCTTTCCGATCATGATGACCGCGACCGCCATGCTCATGGCGGCCGGGAGCGCCCGCTTCGTCAAGGAGGACGCCGTGGACAGAAAGGCCGCGCTGGCGCTGACCTTGTCCGGGGTCCTCGGCGTTTTTGTCGCCGCTTACGTCGTCAAGTCACTGCCGCTCACGGTTCTCAGATGGGTCGTGACGGGCGTCGTCCTCTACACGGCCGTATGGATGTTCCTGTCGGCAAGACTGAAGGACCGGGACTAATCCTCTTCCTCGGGCCTGATCCGGCCTTCCTTGACGGCGTCGGCGATGATCTTCTGCTGGATATGGCTGGGAGCTTCCTCGTAGTGGGAAAACTCCATGAGGAAGGAGCCGCGGCCGCCCGTGATCGAGGTCAGGTTGGGTTCGAAGTCGAGCATTTCGGACATCGGGACGGACGCTTTGAGGACCCTCATACTGCCCTTCTGCTCCATGCCCTGGACCTTCCCCCGCCTGCCGTTGAGATTGCCCATGATGTCACCCATGTAGGCCTCGGGCGTGTAGACTTCGACGTTCATGACCGGTTCGAGAATGGTCGGCTTGGCCTCCTTCATGGCCTTCTTGAAGGCTTTCGAGGCGGCGATCTTGAAGGCGATATCGGACGAATCCACGTCGTGGTACGACCCGTCGTAGAGGATGACCTTGAAGTCCACCGCCGGGTAGCCGGCAAGAATGCCCTTCTTGCGTGACTCCAGGATGCCCTTCTCGACCGAGGGAATGAAGTTCCGGGGGATGGACCCGCCGAAGATCTTGTCCTCGAACTCGAAGTCTTCGCCGCGGGGCAGGGGCTCCATCTTGATCCAGACGTCGCCGAACTGGCCGCGTCCGCCCGTCTGCTTCTTGTGACGACCCTGGACATCGGCCCGGCCCTTGATGGTCTCCTTGTAGGAGATTTTCGGCGGCTTGAGGTCGACGTCGACATTGTAACGCTTTTTCAGTTTTTCCGTGATGATCCTGACGTGGAGTTCGCCGTTTCCCGAAATAAGGAGCTGGCTCGAGTCCGGGTCGCGCTCGAAACGGACGGTCGGGTCCTCTTCCATGATCCGGTGGGAGGCCTGGGAGATCTTGTCCTCGTCGGCCCGGGTCTTGGGTTCGATGGCGAAGGAGATCGACGGTTCTGGGAAATGGATGGGCGGGATGACGATCCCGGCGCCCTTGGCGCAGAGAGTGTCACCGGTTGCCGTGATCTTCAGCTTGGCGGTGGCCACGATGTCCCCTGCCTTGGCCTGGCCCGCCGGCACCTGCTCCTTTCCCTGGAGGAAGAAGAAGCCGCCCAGCTTCTCGTCCGCTTCCCTGGCCGGGTTGGCGACCGTCGCGTCGGGATTGATCCGGCCGGAGAAGACCCTCATCATCGTGATGCGGCCGGTGTAGGGGTCGGAGATCGTTTTGAAGACGAGGGCGGAGAACGGGGCGTCCGTGCCCGGCTTTAGCAGATCGTCCTTGCCGCCGACCTTGACCGGAATATCGCCGCGATCGACCGGGGACGGCATGAAATTCACAACCCCGTCGAGGAGCGTCTGGGCCCCGATGTTGAGCATGCCGGAGACCGCGAACACCGGGAAGAGTTGGCGGCTGAGGATGGCCTTCTTGAGCCCGTCCCTGATCTCTTCGGCCGTGAGCTCGCCCTTCTCGAGGTATTTCTCCATCAGCTTTTCGTCGCTCTCGGCGATCATCTCGACCAACTCCCGGCCTCGCTTTTCGGCCTCGTCCTTGAAGTTGGCGGGAATGTCCCGTTCGGCGAACTTACCGCTCTCGTCCTTCTCGTAGACGAACGCCTTGCGGTTGACGAGGTCGATGACGCCTCCGAATTTCTTTTCCTCGCCGATCGGAATCTGGACGGGAACGGCCTGACGGCCGAAAAACTGCCGGACCGACTCGAGCGTCCGGTTGAAGCCGGCGTTCTCCCGGTCCATCTTGCTGATGACGATGATCCGGGGAAGCCCGTACTCTTCAAGCATCTCCCAGACCTTTTCCGTGCCGACCTCGACCCCGGACACGGAGTCGATGAGGACGGCCGCGCCGTCGACGGCGCACAGGCTGGCCCGGGTGTCCCAGAGGAAGTTGCTGTATCCGGGGGTATCGATGATGTTGATCTTATGGTCCTTGTAGTCGACAAAGCAGGCCGCCGAGCTGATCGAGATCTTCCGGTCGATCTCTTCGGGTTCGAAATCGGTGACGGTGTTCCCTTTGTCCACTTTCGTCAGGCGGGAGGTCACTCCGCCGTTGAAGAGGATGGCGGAGGTCAGGGTCGTCTTCCCCGACGAGCCGTGGCCGATGAGGGCAATGTTCCTGGTTCTTTCTACCGCGTAGTCCTTCATTGAGGAGCCTCCAAAAATGGAAGGTATATCATAAGGGAAATCGAGGATTTCCTCAAGAGGAATTTCATCAACCTGCCCGGCGGTCTATTCAGAAGAGCGCAGGAAGACCTGGCAGAGAAATTCTATAAAATCCGCTCCACCGTGGCCTCAACGGTGAATAGCCACTTCTCTATTTTCTCCCGGGCGTCCTCCATTGACAAGAACCAATTGACGTTCAGGCATTCCTCCCGAAACGTTCCGTTGATTTGCCGGATGCAGCTCACCCAAGGCCGGCGGGCCTGCGTTTTCCCGTCATCTCCTGTCCGTCCAATTTGAACAGAAGCCGGTCGGGGCGTCCGCCCTCTTTGGAGAGGAACAGGATCTCGATCTCGGGGCCGACGGACTTGACGAAAAACCGCTCCTCGGACACGGGGAAGAGTTCGGTCTTGCCGCCGTCCCCTCCGTTGATGAGAAGGAACAGGCGCGCCCCCGCTTTTTCGACGGTCAGGACCAAGTCAGGCGCGACTTCATAAACTCCGGCGCAGGCCTCCAGGACTTGGGGAGCCAGGGGGACGGACCTTTTTTCGCCGGGATCGACGAAAACTTTCTCATCGTTCTCCGCCCGAATGATGTCCGCCTCGAGGCGGGAGATGTCCCTATCGGAGCGCGAGGGGCTGAAAACGACCCGGGCCGTGCTCTGGGCGCGGTTCTCCAGCACTCTATCCCTTTCCGGCTTTACCCCCTGCAGCGGGGCGTAAACCTCGAGGCTGGAATGGAGGAGCTTTCCCGCCTGGAGGGCAGCCATTTCAGTGGCATTCAAAACGGAACGGTACACCAGCCATTCTCGGAAGTCGCCCGTCGCGGGGGGGAAGGATCTGTCCTCGGGCACCCCTAGGAGGAGTTCCACGGGGAGGATGTTCTCGGGGATCGTGATCAAGCTCCGCCCGTCGACGAACAGGCAGCTCTCTTTTTTTAGGAAGTGATGAGTCAATCCGATGGAATGCCAGTTCCCGTCGAGCAGGGAGGCTGGAGCCGCGAACGCGGTTCCCGACGTGGAACGGTATTCAACATTCCCCTCTTTCGTGATCAAAATCTTGGCTGTCTCGCCCCCGGCGGACCGCACCGCCGCCGCCACGCCGGGAGAAGCCGGCCGGACGCCGAAAACGCTCGCGAACGAATGGAGGACGTCGTCGGGAATGTAGCTCACCGTCTCAGCCCGGCCGTGCGCGCTGAGCGTCGTGCCCCCCACTTCGGCATCCTTCCGAGGCTGAGGCTTCCCCATCGCCAGGGCCTCGAACAGGCTGGGGACGATGGAATGGAAAAGCTCCCTGTGGCCGGCGTCAGCGGGATGATCGAGGTCGAAGGTCATCCCCTCGACGAAAAGGCCGTCTCCCCGATCCAGAGCCCCCAGCAGGTTGACGCTCGGCACATCCCATGAGCCGATCTCCAGGTTCATCTGGGTGATAAGCTCGTAATGGGCCGGCTTATCGAAATTGTCGTTGGCGTAACAGGTCCCGATGATAGGGACGATATTCCGCTCCCGGCACCTGGCGATTATCGAGCGCAAGTTTTCCTTGAAGCCGGCGTAGACCCGGGCCGGATCTTTCCCGCCGATTCCGCGGATTCCTTCGTTCTCCAGGGACAGGGCGATGACGGCGAAGTCGGGGTCCAAGGGAAAAAGATCCTTTTCCAGCCGGTCCAGGACCTTCTGCGTGGTGTCGCCGGGGACGGAAATGTTGACCACCTTGAAACCGCGCGGGGCCAGGAGCCGGCCCAGGCGGTAGGCGTATCCGTTCTGCATGTCCTGCTTCGCTTCGCGGGCCGTGACCCAGCCCGCCGCTACCGAAGATCCCATGACGGCGATGATTTTTCCCCGCCCTGGACCCGAGCCGGCCTCGGCCGGCGGGGCCGCCAACGAACCCAGCCCCAAGGATATCAGGAGCGCCCAGACGACTCGGAAGTTCATTGTTGATCTCATGATGTTCATTTCGGACTCCTTTCCAGCCTCCAATTTAATCCCCCAGGACGGCTGGCAAAAGAGACGAATGTCCCTTTTTATAAAATAAGGATATTCGTCCTATCCACGATTTACATTTCCCGGGCGGAATGCTATATATGTCTCCGTCATGCCCCCGACCGTAGTCATTGACCTCCTCGTCTCCCTGGCCGCGGGCTTCCTGTGCGTCGTCCTGGGATACCGGCTGCAGCGGAGATACCCCGTCGGATTTCTTCCTCCCTACTTCGTCTTCCTGGTTTCCAGCGTCGTCTATGGGCTTTTCAACTGGACCGGAATTTCGTGGATCGCCGAAATCCTCAAGACGTCCTCGGCCGAGACGATCAAAACCGGGCTGGTTTTCGCCACCCTGGCCTTCCCGTTTCTGGTTTTGAGGGTGACCTTTTTATTTGAGACGGTCCTGGCTTGGCTCCAAGTCCCCAAAAAAGGCGCCTATCGGGCCGGGCTGGGCGTTTTCGGCGCCGCGCTTTTGATTCCTTATGCCGTGGCGGCGCTTCATTATTTCGCCCGGGGAGACATCCGATCGCTCAGGCCGGTGTATTGGGTCGGAACAGCCGCCCTGTCCGCCCAGTATCTCGCCCTCTTTTACGGCCTCCTGGCCCGCGGGGCGAAAATAGACCGCGCCGGCCTCAAGGGCCTCCGCGCGTTTTGCCGGATAAGTCTGGTCTGCTTCACCGTCTACGTTGTTCTATCCTACCCCGGCTACGATGCGGGGTGGATAAAAATCATCCTGCCGGCTCTCTTTTTCTTCGTCCTGATTCCTCCGCTGCTCTATCTTCGGCATTTCCTGACGAAACACGCTCCCGACCTCGGGGAAATCCGCGAGGCGAAGGAAAAGCTCGCCCGTCTGGGGGAATTGTTCGACATGACTCCGCGTGAGCGGGAGGTCGCCAATCTGTTGGTCCAGGGAAAAAGCTACAAGGAGATCGCCGACGCGCTGTTCATCTCCCCGCATACCGTCAAGAACACGACCTCCAGGATCTACGAAAAGGCCGGGGTCCGGACCCGGGGCCAGCTCGCCGGCCGGATCATCTAACGGCCGACAGGATTTGTGGCGGCTGCTGCCAAAAGATCGGTTAAGGAGAAGTGGATATGATTCCAGCACTTCATAGGAAATTGCTTTTTTCGCGGCGCGGTAGATAGTCCCTCCAGCCCATGAATCTTTCCTCTTGCCTACAACGGTCAGGAAGGCCTCTCCGAGGGTGTCGAAAGCGTCGGCGGATTTGGGGAAAAGCTCGGTGATCAGTTGAAACACTTCGAAAAGTGCTTGCCAAGCGCCCTTCTTTTTGATATTTATTGGTCATAAGATTAAGATAAGGAGAGATGATGGAAGAAGAGGTCGGACATATCACCCATTACTTCTCCAAGATCGGCGTCGCCGTGATCGAGATCACGTCCGGAAGCCTGAAGATCGGGGAGACCATCCACGTCAAAGGGCACAGCAGTGATTTCACCCAGACGGCCGAGTCGCTGCAGCAGGAGCATCAAGCGATCCCGGAAGCGAAGAAGGGCGGCTCGTTCGGCATGAAGGTGAAAGAGCCGGTCCGGGAAGGCGACCGGATTTATAAGGTCAAAGAAGGCGCTTAAGCGCGTCCAGGAGCTTCGACCATATCCGCTCTATTTCTTCTCTTCTAGGCGCTTGATCATCGCCTTGGCACTGGCGCTGTCTGGGTTCAACTGCAGCGACTTGCGATAACTCGCCAGGGCCTGTTCCTCGTTTCCCACGGTCAAGAAGGCCTCTCCGAGGGTGTCGAAAGCGTCGGCGGATTTGGGGAAAAGCTCGGTGATCAGTTGAAACACTTCGACCGCTTCCTTCTCCCGTCCCCACCAATAGAGGAAATGCAGGCCCAACCAGGTGAGGACGCTCTCCTCGAAATAAACCTTGCTTCTCCCCGTCATCAAATCCCGCCGGATCTTCGGTAAAGCCGCGGCCGTTCCGCGGCTGACGATGTCGTGGAGATAATCGTCTTGAAAAAGCGGAGACGGTTCCCCGGTTTTGCTTTTTACCGAGACGAGGACATCGGCTAGCCCGGCCTGTCGGGGATCCTGATGCAAAGACTCCAGGGCACGGAGGTCTTTTTTAAGATACCCGTCGAAAAAGCGCCCGGTGTAGAGGCAAACCGTTTCCATCAGCCGTTGGGGTTTTCCCTTGATCGGGCCCCAGAAGCCGGGGACTTCGCTCTCTATTCCCAGCATCGCGTACAAGGTGAAGCCGCCGTGGTTGTCGGTATTGAAGAGCAGGAGATAGCTGTCACCTCGGATAGTTAGATGGGCATTCGTCCCGGGACTATCTCGCCGGCCAAGCGACGCTGTCAATCGCTGCGAGAATCGACGCCCGAAGATCATATCGGGACCAGAAATCCCGCCGCCCCGGCTAAACGGCGATAAACTCCCGCTCCCTGTGACCACGAATTATCGATAATAGTCCACGCTCTTCTCGGCGGCCAACAGGGCGACCGATGAAGGCGATGAGATTATCGGGAGCTAACCATCCTGAGCTTTTCCAGGATGTCGGCCAATCCCGAAGGCAGCTCGGACGTGAATTCGACTCTCTCCCCCGTCCCCGGGTGAAAGAACGACAAGCGGTGGGCGTGGAGGAAGAGACGGGGAAACTTCGGCTGCTCTCTCCTCCGGCCGTAACGCGAGTCCCCGGCCAGGGGATGTCCGGCCTCCGCCAGGTGGACCCGGATCTGATGGGTCCGACCCGTCACCGGCCGGATCTCGAGGAGGCTCATTCCCTTGAACTCCTCCCGGACCTTGTAGAACGTTTCAGCCGGCCGCGGCTTCCGCGTGCGGACCGACATCCTTTGGCCGTGTTTGATGTGACGGCCGATGGGCCGGTCGATGCGGCCCTCGGCAGGCATCTTGCCCCAGGCAAGTCCCAAATAGACCTTCCTGACGTCCCTGTCCTTGAACTGCTTCTGAAGAGAGGCATAGGCTTCCGGGCTCCTGGCGACGACCATGACCCCGGAGGTCTCCTTGTCGAGGCGGTGGACGATACCCGGCCGCTCCGCCGGGCCGAGGCCGGAGATCTCGGGAAAACGATAGAGGAGGGCGCCCGCCAGCGTCCCCTCGCGGTTCCCGGCGCCTGGGTGGACGACAAGCCCGCAAGGTTTGTCGATGACCACGATCCGGTCGTCGGAATACAGAACGGTCAATGGGGCCTCTTGAGGGCGAAGCTCCGGAGAGGGCTCTTCTCGGACCTCCGCTTCGACCAGGTCATTCTCCCTCAGTTTGTGGCCGGCCTTCTTCGAAGCCCCGTTGACCATCACCTTTCCCTCATCGATGAGCTTCCGGATGCGGGAGCGCGTCAGCCCCTCGAGGCGTTCGGCGAGGTAAACATCCAGGCGCTGGCCCGGTCCGGACCCGGCGGAAACGACGAATTCCCTTTTAGGCACGTTGGCGTTTTTTCATCACGATCGAAAAAAAAGCCCCGGCGGCGATCCCCAGGACGCAGTAAACCTGGGGATAGGACAGGCTGAGGAAGGGCGACGAGCTCTGGATGAGAAAGGCCTTGTCCGGGTGGTCTCCCCTGAAGTACTCGGTGATGAAACGGATGATGGAGTAGTTGATGATATACAACGAAAAGACCTGACCGTGGTAACTTTTTCTTTTCAAGACAAGATAGAGGACGACGAAGTTGAGGAAGTTGAGGGCCGCCTCGTAGAGCTGGACCGGATGGAGGGCCACGTTGAGGGGAATGCCGGTCAGGTCATGAGCATAGGAGTTCCTGAAGATCGCCCCCCAGGGAAGCTCGCAGGCGCTCCCGTAACAGCAGCCCGCGGCGAAGCATCCGATGCGTCCGAATCCATGGCCCAGGGCCAGGGCCGGGACGATGATATCGGCCACCTGCCAGGTGGGGAGCTTCTTCTTGTGGAAGTACCAAAGGGCGAAGACAACGCCGAACGTCAGGCCTCCCTGGAAGACCCCGCCCGAGCGGGCCAGGCTGAACAGCTCCTTCGGATAGGTCGTGTAATAGGAAAAACTGCCGATGAACAGGATGAGCTTGGCCCCGATCAGGGAGACGATGATGGTATAGAAGGTCGCGTCAAGAAGCTTGGGCGCATCCAGCCCCTGCTGGCGGGCCTGGGCATAGAGGAACCACATGCCGAGGCCGACGCCCACGGCCATGAGGAGGCCATAGGTATGGAGGGTCAGGGGTCCGAGTTTTAGGAGGACGGGGAGCATGCGGGTTTTCTCCTGAAGAAGACGGCGATGAGAAGGAGGGCGCCTATGGTGATGCAGGAATCGGCGACGTTGAAGAACGGCCAGTGCCACCGCTTGACGTAGATGTCCAGGAAGTCGATCACGTATCCCCGGAGGAGGCGGTCGGCCAGGTTGCCCAGCGCTCCCGCCAGGATCATGGACAAGGCGATCTTGGTGAATCTTTCCCCGGGGGGCGTTTTGACGAAATAATAGACGACGAAGCCCAGGGCGCAGAACGATGCCCCGGTGAGGAGGATGAAGACCGGAAGCTTGTCGGACTTCGAAAAGAACCCGAAGATCGCACCCTTGTTGTGGATGCGAGTGAAATTGAAGAAGCCGGGGACGACGGGGATCGTCTCATACAGGCCTATCTTCGCGGTGACCAGGGCCTTGGTGAGCTGGTCGAGGACGGCCAAACCGAGAATCATCAGAAAATAGGGCGTGTGCCTCTTCATCTCCCCATGCCCTCGACAACGTCTGAGCACCTGGCGCAGAACGCGGGATGGCCGGCGCGCTTTCCAACGGAATCGGACCAGTTCCAGCAGCGCTCGCACTTGGCCCCGCCCGCCTTCTCCACCTTGATCCCGATGTCCTCTCCCGTTGCTTTTGCGAGCGTCACCTTGGAGACGATGAACAGCTCGGCCAAAACCGCTTTGTGTTTCTTCAAGAGCCCCATCTGCCCGTCCGGAACGCTCAGGACCACGACCGCTTCCAGGGAATTTCCGATGAGCTTGGATTCCCTGGCTTTCTCAAGCTCCTTCAGGACTTTCTCCCGGACGAGGATCAGCCCGTCCATCTCCTTGACGGCTGCCGGATTGAGCCGGCTCTCGTCCGCTCCCGGGAATAAGCCGAGGTGCACCGATTCCTCTTTGCCCTCGAAGGCGGGCATGGCTTCCCAAGCCTCGTCGGCGGTGAAAGGGAGAATGGGGGCCATCAGGGCCAGGGTGTCCTTCAGGACGCGGGAGAGGGCCGTTTGGGCCGACCGCCGAAGGGCTGATTTCTTGCTGGAACAATAGGCCCTGTCCTTGATGACGTCGAGATAGAAGGAGCTCAGCTCGACAGTAAAGAAATCGTAGATGGCATGGAAGACGACGTGGAACTCGTAATCCTCATAGGCTTTGAGGACCCGTCGCCGCATGTCCCCCGATTTTTCCAGGATCCAGCGGTCGAGGAGCTGCATTTCGTCCGCCGGCACGGAATCGACGGCCGGCGAGAAGTCATAGAGGTTGCCCAGGAGGAAGCGCCAGGTGTTCCGGATTTTCCGGTAGGCTTCGATAAGCCGCTGGAGGGTCTCTTTGCCGAATTTGGCGTCCTCCTTGTAGTTGAGCATGGCCACCCAGAGCCTCAGGATCTCGGCCCCGTTCTTGGAGATGATCTCCGAGGGCTCGACGGCGTTCCCCGCGGACTTCGACATGGCCTTCCCCTGCTCGTCCAGGACGAAGCCGTGAGTGATGCAGATCTTGTAGGGCGAATGGCCCTTGGTTCCGATGCCGATCAGGAGCGAGCTGTTGAACCAGCCCCTGTGCTGGTCGTGGCCCTCGATGTAGATGTCGGCCGGCCAAGGCAGGTCGTCCCGCTTGCCGAGGATGTTGTGGCTGGCGCCGGATTCGAACCAGACGTCGAGGATGTTGTTCTCCTTGAGGAACTTCGTCCCGCCGCAGGAGGGACATTTCGTCCCTGGCGGCAGGAGTTCTTCGGCGCTCTTCATGAACCAGGCGTTCGAACCTTCCCGGGAGAAGATATCCGCCGCGTGACGAGCGATCTCGGCGCCGGACAGCAGGTTCCCGCAACCCTCGCAGCTGAAGGCCGGGATGGGAACACCCCAGGAACGCTGCCTGGAGATGCACCAGTCGGGCCGTCCTTCGACCATGCCGGCCATCCTCTCTTCCCCCCAATATGGGACCCAGGTGACTTTCTTGATCTCCTCAAGCGCTTTGTTCCTCAGGCCGGCGGCGTCCATGGAAATGAACCACTGCTCCGTGGCCCTGAAGATGACCGGGTGCTTGCACCGCCAACAGTGCGGGTAGGAGTGGGTGATCTCGCTCTCCTTGAGGAGCGAGCCGTCCGTCTTCATATCATCCATAATGGGCCGGTTGGCCTTAAAGACGGTCATGCCGGCGTATCTTTCGACCCCCCGAACGAACTTCCCTTCCTCGTCCACGGGCGTGTAGATCTCTATCCCGTAAGCCATGCCGGTCATGTAATCGTCGTAGCCGTGCCCGGGCGCCGTGTGGACGCAGCCGGTGCCGTCCTCAAGGGTCACGTAATCCGCCAGGACGAAGACCGACTCGCGGTCGATCCAGGGGTGCCCGGCCTTGAGACCATCGAGCTCGCGGCCAGGAAATTCGGCCAGGACCTTGAACTCCTTGAAGCCCAGCTCTTCGGCAACGACGGGCAGGAGCCGCTTGGCCAGGATGTAGACCTTGCCGCCCATCTCGGCCGCCGCGTATTCGGACTCGGGGTGGAAGGCGATGGCCATGTTGGCCGGCAGGGTCCAGGGTGTCGTTGTCCAGATGATGACGTAGGCCTTTTTCCCCGCCAGGGCGGGGTATTTCTTCGACAGATCGGAAACCATCGGAAATCGGACATAGACCGACGGAGATCTACGGTCCTTGTACTCGATCTCCGCCTCGGCCAGGGCCGTCATGCAGTGGAGGCACCAGTGGACGGGCCTCTTCCCCTTGTAGACGTTCCCCGAAGCGAAGAACGCCGCCAGGAAGCGGAGGACCTCCCCTTCGTAGGCGGGATTCATGGTGAGATAGGGTTCGTCCCACTCACCGAGGACGCCCAGCCGGATGAACTCCCCCCTCTGGACATCGATGAATTTCAGAGCGTACTTCCGACACTCCTCCCGGACCTCGATGAGGGACATATCCTTTTTTTTGTCGCCCAGAAGCTTGTCGACGTGGATCTCGATGGGCAAGCCGTGGCAGTCCCATCCGGGGACGTAAGGCGCCAGGAACCCCTGCATGCTCTTGGTCTTGACGATGAAGTCCTTGAGAATCTTGTTGAGGGCCGTGCCCAGGTGGATGCCCCCGTTGGCGTATGGGGGGCCGTCGTGGAGGACAAAAGGCGGACGCCCTTCCCTCTTCTTGAGGATCTTGTCGTAGAGACCGATCGTCTGCCACTTCAGGATCATCTCGGGCTCTTTTTGGGCGAGCGCCGCCTTCATCGAGAAGGACGTCTGGGGCAGGTTGAGCGTGTTCTTCACGTCCTGTTTGTCGGCCATCTTTATCTCCAGTCGGTCGAGTTTATTTCGTTATTATAGAACAATTTCTTTTGCCCGGCTATGAATAGCGGAAAGACCGCTCAATCTTTGATGAAATGCGCCCCGCGGCTGACCGGGTTGGCCAGGGCGGCATGGGTGATCATCAGCGCCACCTGGATTCCGTGCTTCAGTTCGACGACTTTGGCGTCCATCCGGGCCTGCTTGTAGAACTGCTCGATCCTGTGGCGGAGGTACTCGAGGTCGGCCTGGGCCCGCTCGAGCCTCTTCCGGGTCCGGATGATCCCGGCGTAGTTCCACATGGTGGAGCGGATAGTGAGCCAATCCTGGTTGATCAGGGCAGGGTCGATCTCTTCGACCTTTTCCGGGTAATACCAGCGGTGGATGTCCGAAGGCTTGACCGGAAGGGCAGGGTCGAAGACCGAGACGATGTGCCGTGAGGCACGCGTCCCCCAGACCAGGCCTTCGAGGAGCGAGGTCGAGGCCAGGCGGTTGGCGCCGTGGAGGCCCGTGCAGGAGACCTCTCCCACGGCGAAAAGTCCCTGGAGCGAAGTCCGGCCCAGGCCGTCGACAAGGGCGCCGCCGCAGGAATAGTGGGCGGCCGGGACGACCGGGATGGGCTCCCGGGTGATGTCGATCCCGACGTCGAGACAGGTCCTGTAGATATAAGGGAATCTCTTCTTGATGTCCACTTTCGCATAGGAGGCCAGATCGAGGAGGACGTAGTTCGAATTCGTGTTGACCATTTCCTCATAGATGGCCCGGGTGACCTCGTCTCGTGGGGCAAGTTCCCATTTGGGCCTGTACTTCTCCATGAAGGTCCGGCCGTCCCGGGTCTTCAACCGGGCGCCCTCCCCTCTGACCGTCTCGGAGATCAGGAACCCGCCGGCGTCGCGGTTGTAGAGCGAGGTCGGGTGAAACTGGATGTATTCCATGTTGACGATGCGGGCGCCCGCCCGCAGGGCCATGGCGTACCCCGCGCCGATGGAATCCTTGGGGTTCGACGTGTAGAGGAAAACGGCCCCGCAGCCGCCGGTTGCCAAGATCGTGTAAGGCGCGATGAGGGTCTTCACCCGGCCGGCCTTGTTGTCCAGGACATAAGCCCCAACACAGCCCGGCTCATGGTAGTAAGCGATGGGGTCCTTCTGGTGGTGCGGAACGGTAAGGAGGTCGACCGCCGTGTGGTCCGTGAAGAACGTGATCGTCCGGTGCTTCTTCAGAGCCCGGATGAACTTTTCCTCGATGGTCCGGCCTGTCGAGTCCTGGACATGGAGGATGCGGCGACGGGAGTGGCCGGCCTCCTGGGCATAATCCAGCTCGTCGGGCGCGGAGCGCGAGAACGGGATCCTGAGCTCCTCGATGAGGATGCCCTCCACCAACCCTTTGGCCTCCCCGGTCAGGATGTTCACGGCTTCGGGGTTGCTGATGCCGTCACCGGCCTCGATGATGTCCTCTTTAAGGGATTCGGGGTGGTCGTGTTTTCCCAAGGAGACGATGCCGCCCTGGGCGTAAAAGGTATTCGACTCCTCGGGGTTCGCCGCCTTGGTGACGACGGCGACCCGAAGGCCGCCCTTGGCCGCCGCCAGGGCCGCGCTCGCCCCCGCGATGCCGCAGCCCAGGATGAGGACGTCGAATGTCCGCGCCTCGTCCTTCATCTTCCACTCCGGCCTTCGAATTCGAGGCTGATGTCGATGGACCTGAAGGAATGGGTGAGCGCGCCGACCGAGATAACGTCCACGCCGAGAGCGGCGATCTTCCGCGCGCTCTCAACGGTGATCTTGCCCGAAACTTCGACCGGAGCGCGGCCGCCGATCCAGTCGACGACCTCTTTTATTTTATCTAGGGGCATGTTGTCGAGCATGATCATGTCCGCGCCGCTCTCCAGGGCTTCTCTCGCGCCCTCGAAACCGATCACCTCGACCTCGACCCTGATGCCCTGCGCGATCCCTGCCCTGGCGCGTTTCACGGCTTCGGAAACGCTGCCAATGATCTCAAGGTGGTTGTCTTTGATGAGGACCATGTCCGAGAGGCTGAACCGATGGTTGACACCGCCTCCCATCCTGACGGCGTACTTCTCCAAGGAACGGAGGCCCGGCGTCGTCTTCCGGGTGTCCAGGATCCTGGTTTTCGTGCCCTCCAGGGCCCGGACGAACTCGTGGGTCTTAGTCGCGATCCCTGACATCCGTTGCAGGAAGTTGAGGGCCGTCCGCTCGCCTTTGAGCAAAGAGATGGAACTCCCCTTGAGGCGTGCCAAGACGTCGCCCGGCCCGAAGGATCGTCCGTCCTCGAGCGCTTTGATGAAAGAAACGCCCGGATCGATCTTCTCGAAGACCCGGCGGGCCACATCGATCCCGGCGAGGACGCCCTTTTCCTTGGCCAGAAATGAAGCCCTGGAAACGGAATCGGGGGGAATGATGCTCTCGGAGGTGATATCCCCCCGCGGCATGTCCTCCTTCAGGGCCACGTCGATAAGCCCATCGAAAAGTTCGATATCCATGAAGAGATTATAGAGCTTTGGCCCGGGGCCGTCAACGAACCGAACCGATCGGGAGAGTTTGACACGATCCGGGAGGCTGCCTTATGATGCCCGCGTGGCCAAGCGGACCTCCTTCTATGTCATCGTCTCCATCGCGCTGTCTTTTCTCCTCATATGGTTCCTCGTCTCACGGATCGACGCGAAGGAACTCGCCGAGACCCTGACGCGCATCTTCCTGCCGGCCCTCCTCGCCTACATGGCGATCGCCCTCTTGGGGACCGTCCTCAGGGCTTGGCGGTATAAGATTTTCCTCAGCCCGCGGCCCATCCGCCGGCGGGACCTCCTGATGGTGACGTTCATCCGGAACAGCTTCGTCGACCTCCTCCCCGCCCGGATCGGGTCCCTCTCGTTCATCTATGTCCTCAACAAGAGGCTGGACTTCGCTTTCGAGGCCGCTACGTCGGCGTTCGTCGCCTCGTTTGTTTACGATTTCCTTACGCTCAGCCCGTTCGTCGTCGCGGCGGTCTTCGCAGTGGGATTGGGGGCCGTGTCCATCTCCACTCCCGCGCTCCTCATCGTAGCAGGAATCTTCTTTGCCCTGTGGATCCTGATCCTCTGGAAACTCATCCTATTCTTCACGTTTGCCCTCGCGGTCTACGGAAGGATATTGGGGATCCTCAAGTGGGCGGATAAGAAGTGGGCCGTCGTGTCCGTCGAGAAAATTCGGGCGACCATTGAAAGCCTTGCCCTCATTCAGGACAAAAGATTGGCCGTCCCCATCTTCGTCCTTTCTCTGGGGATACGCGCGGCGAAGTACGGCAGCCTTTATTTCCTGCTCTTCGCCCTCCTCCGGAGCCTGGGATTCGGCATGGCGGACCTGAGTTTCTGGAAGCTCATCCTTGGGATCACCGGGGCCGAGATAACCTCTGCCCTGCCCGTCAAGGGATTGGCCGGGTTCGGGACGTGGGAATCCGCCTGGGCCCTCACCATGGGAATGATGGGCTTCAAACCGCGGATCGCCATCCTCTCCGGGCTCGGCGTCCACCTTGTGACGAACCTCTTCGAATACGCGCTCGGCATCGGAAGCCTGCTCATTTTAGCCTTGCCATTACTGAGAAATAGAAGCCATAAATGAAGTCAAAAAAGATGCATAGGACCGACTCAAAGACTCATCCCCCCGCGATAGGGTATAATGGCTCGCATGAGAAACGTTCCTGAACCGTTGCCCTTCGTAGACCATTTCGGCCTGTCCAAGGAGGACCTCAGGACGACTCTGGTCTTTGCCCTCTCCCGCGGCGGCGACTTTGCCGAGGTCTTCCTGGAATACCGCGCCTATGATTTCATCCATATGGAAGACGACATCATCAAGGAGACGGCCGAGACGATCGGCGTCGGCATGGGAATACGGGTTCTATCCGGCGACAAGACCGGCTTCGGATACACCAACGACCTCTCCCTTGAGAAAGTCCAGAAGGCCGCCCTGACGGCCGCGTCCATCGCCTCGGGGAAATTCAAGTCCACTCCCCTCCGATTCCGGCATCCTTCGCGCCGCCCGAGCTGTTGCCCCGTTCTCCGGCCGGCCCATATGGCGGGTATGGAGAAAAGGATCGCCCTTGTCCGGGAGGCCTACGGCGCCGCCAAGTCGTTCGACTTGAAGATCCAGAAGGTCAAGGCCTCGCTTCAGAACAGCGTCCAATATGTCATCGTGGCCAATTCCGAGGGTCTTCTTGTCCGGGACGTCCGGCCCATGGTCAGGCTTACCTGCGTCGCCATCGCAGGGAAGGACGGCCGCCGGGAGTTCGGCTATTGGGGAGGTGGAGGCCGCGCCGGGTTGGAGGTTTTCAAGGACGTTTTTACGCCCCACCGGATCGGCGAGGAGGCCGCCCGCGAAGCCGTCCTCCTCCTCGACGCCGTCGACGCCCCGGCCGGGGAGATGCCCATCGTCCTCTCCCCGGGGCACAGCGGAGTTCTTATCCACGAAGCCGTCGGCCATCTTCTCGAGGCCGACTTCAACCGCAAGAAAACGTCCATCTTTTGGAACAAGATGGGGAGGAAGGTCGGAACGGAGCAGGTCACGATCTACGACGATCCGACCATCCCTCATTCCCGCGGTTCCTACGACATCGACGACGAAGGGACCGTCCCGCGCAAGACGCTCCTCATCGAAAAGGGCATCGTCCGTGGACTCCTCCAGGACCGGCTCTCGGCGGGGCTCATGAAGCGTCCCCTCACCGGCCACGGCCGTCGGCAGGACTTCAGCCATTGGCCCATCCCCCGGATGGCCAACACCTACATCGACCGCGGCGAGTACGCCCGCGACGAGATCCTCGCCTCGGTCCGCAAGGGCTTCTATGTCGAAAGCCTCCAAGGCGGACAGGTGGAGGATTCGGGAAAGTTCACGTTCTCGGTCAGCCTGGGACGCCTCATCGAAGACGGAAGGCTCACGTCCCCGGTCAAGCAGGCGACGCTCATCGGGACGAACATCGACGTCCTCAAGAATCTCATCATGGTCGGCTCCGACCTGGCCTTCGGGCTCCAGACGGGGACCTGCAGCAAGGAAGGGCAGGACGTCCCGGTGAACGACGGCTGTCCGACGATGAAGATCTCCCGGATGACGGTAGGAGGCCAGAGATGAGGGATTTGGCCGAAAAGCTCATCGCCTGGGGGAAGGCCGAAGGCGCTGGAGAGATCGAAGTCTCCGTCGTGGAGGGCCGCGAGTTCAGCGTCGACATCCGCCGCGGCAAGATCGAAAATCTCGTAGAGGCGGGGTCCAGGGTCCTGGGACTGAGGGTCATCAAGGACAAGAAAACGGCCTTTGCCGGCTCATCGGACCTTTCCTTGGGGACGCTCAGACGCCTCGTTCGGAACGCCGTCCGGAGGGCGGAGCTGGCCGAGCCCGATGAATATTCGGGACTCGCGCCCTTGACTCCGTCGACCGTCGACGCCGCGTCTCTTCGCCTTTACGATCCCGAGGTCCCCGCCATCGACGCCAAGACAAAGATCGGCCTGGCCCTCGAGACGGAACGGATCGCCCTCAAGGACAAGCGCATCACGAACTCCTACGGCGCGAGTTTCATGAGCGACGAGGCGAGGATCGTGCTGGTGAATTCCAACGGGTTCGTCGGAGAATACGGCCAGACCTATTGCGGCCTGAGCGTCGGCCTCCAGGCGGGCGGCACGAACGACCGGGTCGAAGACTCCTGGTCTTCTTCCAAGAGGTTCTTCAAGGACCTGGCCCCGCCCGAGGAGGTCGCGAAGAAGGCCGTGGCCAGGACCGTCCGGCAGCTCCATCCGAGGAAGATCAAAACGAAGAACGTCCCGGTCATCTTCGAGCCGACCATGACCTCCTGGCTGATGGGGTTCCTCTTTTCCTGCATTTCGGGGATAGCCATCTACCAAAAAGCGTCGTTCCTCACGGATAAGCTCGGCCAAAGGATCGGCAACCGCCTGATCAACGTCGTCGATGACGGGTTAATACCCAAGGAACTGGGATCGCGTCCGTTCGACTCGGACGGCGTCCCCAGCCGGCGGACGGTCGTCGTCGACAAAGGCGTTCTTAAGAACTACATCTGCAATACCTACGCGGCGAGGAAACTGAATCTCGCGACGACCGGGAACGCGGACGGCGGCGGGGTCAGTCCCAACAACTTCTTCCTTGAACCGGGGAAACACGCACCGGAGGAGATCATCAAATCCACGAAAGAAGGACTCTGCCTCATCCGGACCCTGGGTCACGGGCTGAACTCCGTCACGGGCGACATCTCGCGGGGGGCCTTCGGCCTCTGGATCGAGGACGGCGAGATCGCTTATCCGGTCTCGGAGATCACCATTTCCGGAAACCTGGGGACGCTCCTCAAAAGCGTCGAGATGGTCGGCAGGGACCTCGAGTTCCTGAGCCCTGTCACCGGCCCGACGCTCAAGGTCGCCGAGATGACCGTCGCCGGGGAGTAAGAAATTCGGTTCTCTTCCATTTACTAAGGGCTGAGTTAATAGCTTGGAGGGAACGGCCCTCGCTCCCTTTCAGATTTTTAACGCCGCGACAACGAAGATCTCCGCGCTATTGACAAAGGCCTCCCCTGAACAACGGGCAGAAGATGCCGAGGGAAGCCCTAGAACTTCCCATAATGAATGAGGTCCTTAAGCTTCCGTTTCGGGACATGGAAGGTGCCGTCGGCTTCTTTCCAGTATCTGCATGAATCTTTGAGTTCCTCGACCTTCGGCTCTTCGGCGGGATAGCCCAGGGCAAGCACCGAGTCGATCTTATGGGTCATGGGCACCGTGAAGATCTCCCGGAGCCGGTCCCTGTCCACGGACAGGAGCCAGCAGCTTGCCACCCCCTCCGTCAAACCGGCCAGGATCATGTTCTCCATAGCAGCCCCGACGTCATATTCGAAGCCCTTTTCCCTGACCTGCGTATTAGCCAGGACAATCACGTACGCGGTCGGCTCGCGCCCCGGAGCGGGGTTGCCGGCCGGCGCGATGTAGGCCGCCCATTTGAGGCAGGGGAAAACCTCGCGGCAGACGGCGTCCCCGTCCGCCAGGATAAACTCAAGGGGCTGCAGGTTGGCCGCTGAAGGGGCCAGCCTTCCGGCCTCGACAATGCGCTCCAGCACCAGGCGCGGGACGGATTCCGGCCGGAACTGGCGGACCGTCCTTCTCGAGACGATCATGTCATACATTTTGTTCATGCGTTCCTCCTTTTTTATGTCCGCGGGGCTCGGGCGGCACGATCGGCTTCGGTCTTAGGCGCCCTGGCCATGAAGATCATTGTCGACACGAGCAGAAAAAGGCCCGCCGTCATATACATCTTCCGGTATCCTAGCCTGTCGGAAATCCAGCCGAAGAACGGCGAACCCAGTCCCATCCCGACGTCAAAGAGGGACAGATAAAGGCTGATGGCCAGCCCCTTGTTCTGGCGACCCATAAAGTCGACGATATACGTGCTCAATGCGGGGAAGATCAGCCCCTGGCCCAGCCCGCCGATGAACCCCGTCACGACCAGCTGGCCGAACGTCCGGACCTGGGAGATCGCAAACAGGTTGACGCTGATGATCACGGCCGAGAGGAAGATGATCCGTTTCCGGCCGCGGCGGTCTGAGAGGTCCCCCAGGCCGAAACGGGTGAGGATGGCGGCCAGGGAAAAGACAACGAAGAACGGACCGACCCGGCCGATATCGATGGACTTTCCGAAGAGGGCGATGAAGTAGATCATCGTCCCCCGGACGGCCCCATGAAAGACGGGCATGGCCGAGATGATCAGGAGGGCCCAGACGGGAACGGTCCTCAGAAATCGCGGTTCTGAGGGCCTGCCGGCCTCCGCCCTCGGCATCTCCCGGGTAAGAAGGATGCAGGCCAGCGAGGCGGCAAGAAACAGCAAGGCCGCGTTGAACAGGGCGCCGTAACCGAACCCATGGATGATCTCTTCGGCCGCGAGCGGGCCGAGGGCGTTGGCGACCAGCCCCGCGACGCCGATGATGCCCATGGACTTGGCCAGGCTCTCGGCGGGCGACAGGTCCGAGCAGACGGAGATCGTGGCCGTCATGCTGATCCCCCAGCCCACGCCGGACAGGGCCCTTAAGAACAGAGGGAACGCGCCGGCATCCCGGACCAGATGGAACAACGGGGTCGCGGCGATGAGGATCCCCATCCCCCAAAGGGAGATCCTCTTCCCTCCCCGGACGTCGATCATACGGCCGAAGAACGGCCGGACCAGGATGGCCATGACGCTGTGGATCCCCATGATCAGCCCGATCTTGCTCTTGGACGTGTTGAATTGTCCGAGGAAAAGGGGCAGGAGGAAGAAGAGCGAGATGGACATGTAGAGGAAGAAATATCCGAGGAGGGCGACGACGAAGTCGCGGTTCCAGAAAGTCCCGGCACGGGCGTCCTCTTGGGGCATGGGAGCATGATTGTAAGATGAGGAAAAAGGAGATGTCAAATAGGGCCTTCGAAGGAAACCCATCCTCCGACCTCTGCCGGAGACACTAACCGGCAGTCCCCCTTGATTGTCCAAGGGGGAAGGGGGATTAATATTTTGGATCATACGGGAAGTGTCTCCGTCCATCGGAGGCCTGCGGCTGCCCTCGTCGGACGCTCATCTCAGGCTGATCTCCGCATGGTCGCTGCAGCCCTTCCCCATGCCCTCCCATCACGGCTGTCGAAGGCCGGCTTGGGCGGCCGGGGAGGGTAAGTGCTGGCTGTTGGGTTTTGGGGAAATTTGAAATAAAAGGGGATATTGAAGGAGGGTATCTTCAATACTTCACACAGCCAGCCAAGTGAAGTCTTGAATGTATTATAGCACGGGTATTGAAAAAATCAACACGTCCAGTAGAAAAAAACCGGATCGCGTTCAGTCCCCGAGCGAATCGACGAGCTCGCGGGCTTTCCGGGCCAAGGCATCCCAATCTTCCCGCTCGATCGTCCTCGGGTCCAGGAGGGCCGTCCCGATGGCGACACAGCAGGCGCCGGCTTCGATGAAGTCTTTGGCGTTTTCGGCGCTCACGCCTCCCGTCGGCATGAGCCTGACATGGGGCAGAGGCCCGCGAATGTCCTTGAAGAACTTGGGCCCAAGCGATGTGGCGGGAAAAACCTTGACCACGTCGGCCCCGTTCTCCCATGCGGTCAGGATCTCCGTCGGTGAAAAAGCGCCCGGGGCGACGAACCTGTCATTGGCCCGGCACGCCCGGACCATTTCGAGGTTAAGAACCGGCGAGACCACGAAGTCCGCTCCGGCCTTGATGACCGCGTCCGCGCTCCGGGCGTCGAGAACGGTCCCGGCGCCGAGAAGGGCACCCTCAGGCTTTTCCACAGCCAGGGCCCGGATGAGGCCGATGGCCCCGGGCGTCGTCATGGTGATCTCGACCGCCCGGATCCCCCCGCGCCTGACCGCCTCGATGACCTTGAAAAGCTTTCGGCTCTCGGCCATCCGGATGACGGCGATAACCTTGGAATCCAGGATGGTCTTGAGCGCATCGTCGCGGGTCATCGTCCCCCCTAGCGCTGCACCCTTCCCGAACGGTCCCCCGCCATGAGCGCCAGGACCTCTTTTTCGGCGACCAGGTTGAAATCCCCGGGGATGGAGTGCTTCAGGCAGGACGCGGCGACGGCAAACTCGAGGGCCTTCACGTCTTCCCCGAACAAGTCCAGGCCGTGAATGAAACCGGCGGCGAAAGCGTCCCCGCTCCCGATCCTGTCGACGATGTCCCGAATCTCGTGTTTCGGCCCGCGAAGAAAACCCTCCCGGTTCCTGAGGACTCCGGACCAGCCGTTGTTGTCGGCGCTCCGGCTTTCGCGGAGGCTGACGGCGATCTTGGACAAGTTGGGGAAGGCGTCCATGACCCGGCGCGTCAGGTCTTCGATCGCGATAGGATCGGGAGCGCCGCCCGAGGTCCAGCCGCCGGCCTCGATCCCCAGGGCCTTCTGACAGTCCTCCTCGTTGGCGAAGACGATATCGGCATTTTTCACGATCTCCCTCATGACCTCCGGGGCGGTCCGGCCGTATTTCCAAAGCTTCGCCCTGTAGTTAAGGTCCACGGAAACCGTGATCCCCATGGTTTTCGCCAGGCTGACAGCCTCGATCGTCAGGTCCGCGGGGCCCGGGCCTGTCGCCGGCGTGATGCCGCTCACATGGAACCAGCCGGCCCCCTCCAGTGAACCGGCCCAGCCGATCGCACCTGGGGTTGCGTCGGCAATCCCTGAGTGCTCCCGGTCATAGAACACCCTGGAAGGCCTCTGGTCCGCACCGGTCTCCGCGAAATAGAGCCCCAGGCGCGTCCCCTGACGGACGACGTGATCGGTCCCCACGCCGAACCGCCTGAGTTCGGCCAGGGCCGCGTCGCCGAACTCGCCGGCCGGGACAACGGAGATGTATCGGACCTGGTGTCCGAACAAGGTCAGGGAAACGGCGACATTGGCCTCCGCGCCCCCGAAGCGGGCTTCCAGACGGGAGGACTGGAAAAGGCGTTCCTTCCCGGGAGGGGAAAGCCGCAACAGGATCTCGCCGAATACGGCAACGGTTCTCATAACGGGACCTCCTCCGGTCCGCGGCCCATGCCCGACCCCATGAGGAATATCACACCTCGAGCGGAAAATCCAGGTTCCCATCCGGGCCCAATTCATTGACCTCAACGGGTAGCTGTGATAATAAGATAAGCCGGACAACGAACATGGCCACCTCCTTCCGATACGTCAAGAAAAAAACCGCCCCCTTCCTCCAGATCATCTTCGGCTGCGCAATCATGGGCCTTTCCTATTCCCTGTTCCTCATCCCCCACCACTTCGTCCCGGGAGGGGTCTCGGGTGTCTCCATCATCCTCAACTATTTCTTCGAGCTGCCCGTCGGCGCGATGATCATCGTCCTGAACATTCCCATCTTCGTCTTCGGCCTTCGGACCATGGGCAAGAAGTACGTTCTGAAGAGCCTCGCGGGAATGCTGCTCTCGTCCGTGATGATCGACGTCTTCAACCAGGTCCTCAGGATCCCCTCCGCGACCGACAACAAGATCCTGGCCTCCATCTACGGAGGCATCCTCCTCGGGCTCGGACTGGGGATCGTCTTCCGGGGACACGCCTCGACGGGAGGCTCGGACATCGTCGGCATGGTCGTGAGCAAGTACACGGGGATCTCCATCGGCTTCGGGATCATGATCACGGACTTCGTCATCATCTCGGCCTCCGGTTTCGCCTTCCGCCAACTGGAGGCGCCGCTTTACGGCTACATCGTCCTCTTCATCTCGACCAAGGTCATCGACATGATCCTGGAGGGCTGGAACTACTCCAAGCTCGTCATCATCACCTCCAACCGGACGGTGGAGATCGAAAAGTTCATCCTGAACACGCTCGAAAGAAGCGGCACCGCCCTCAAGTCGCGGTCCCTCTATCTCAACCGGGAGGGCGAGATCATCCTGACGGTCATCCACCGCAAGCAGCTGGCCGAGCTCCGGGACTTCATCAAGGAGATCGATCCGCAAGCCTTCGTCATCATCAACGATACCTATGACGTCCTCGGAAAGGGATTCAAATCCACCCTGTTCACGTGAGGGGCCGCCCCCCAAAATTGCCGATAGGATTCTTTCACGTAAGCGGCCCGCTCGGGAATGTTGATTTCGTTCCCGTCTTGTGATAATTAATCCTTAGACTTCAGGGAGGTATCGATGCTTCGATTCGAAGAGACATTCATGGACTTCCTGCTGGAACACCAGGAACGCCACAACAGGACCTATCATTTCCTGATCCTGATGAACTCCATCCTCAATGCCGCCAAGCGCATCCAGCACTACTACCTGACCGGGGCGCTGCGTGGCAGCCTGGGACTGGCCGGCTCGACCAACGTCCAGGGCGAGGAGGTCCTCCAGATGGACCAGATCGCCAACGATGTCGTGAAGCACTACGTCGGAAGTTCCGGGCGGGTCATTCATGCCGTAAGCGAAGAGGAAAAAGAGATCATCCCGATGAACCTCGAGGGCGGTCGGTACTTCATCTACTACGATCCGATGGATGGTTCCTCAAACGTCCCCCACAACCTGCCCGTCGGCTTCCTCTTCGGCATCGCCAAGAGGAACCTCGATGGCCCCGAAGACCTGCACCTCAGGGCGGGCCACGAGTACATCGCCGCAGGCATGTTCGTCATCCCCACCGGGACGTTCACCATCGCTTTGAAGAACGCCGGTTGCTGGCGGTTCCATATCGACGAGGTCATGAACTATGTCAAGCCCACGCGGATGGTTCTGCCCGAGAACCCGAAAACATGGGAGCTGTCTTTCAATTCGGCGAACCGGGGGGCGTTCGCTGAACCGATACGGGAATGGATCCAGGAAAAAGAGAAGAGATACGGCTTCCGATATCTCGGCGCTCTGGCCGGGGACTTTCACCGGATCCTAACCAACGGCGGGCTGTTCCTCTACCCGGCGATCGTCAACCATCCGGACCCGGCCAAGAACAGGCCGAAGGGAAAATTGCGCCTCATGTACGAGGCGGCCGTGGTCTCCTTCATGTGCTGTGAAGCGGGCGGGAGCGCCGTGGACGAAGACGGGATGCCGATCCTGAGTATCGTCCCTGAGAAACCGCACCAGCGCACGGCCCTCTATCTCGGATCGAAGCCCCTCGTCGAGGAGATCTCGTCCATCCTCAAGAAAGTTCGATCCTGAACCGGCGGCTCTTGCCGCCGTGCCGCCGCGCTTGAGCGATTCGACATCACACGAACCTTTACAGCGGCAGCCAAGTCCCGATCCCCAAGTCCAGGGCCTTTCTATAGACGAGTGGGGCCGTCGCCATATCATCAAGGGCAAGGCCCAGGTTGCAGGCTATCGTCCGCTCCGCATCCGACTCCCGGCCCGCCTTCAGGCCGCTGACGAGATCTCCGAGCTCGGCGTAGACCGGGGGGATGCTCTTGAAATAACCCGTGCTTTTCGCGTATTCGAGCTGACGGATATCGTCCGTGCAGAACTTGTCCGCCTCGGCCAGGGCCCTGGGATCCCAGTACGAATCGTAATCGACGAGCGACGCGAAGGCCCCGGGGCCGAGCCAGCCCGGCTGGATCGTGGCATGCGGGACCTTCGTGATGGGCCCGGCGGTAACGACGATGTCACAGCCCTTCACGGCTTCGAAGGGCGTCCTCGCGGCGATGACCTCGATCCCGGCGTCCTTCCGTGTTTCCGCCAGGAACCTTTCCACCGCCCCCGGGTCCTTGTCATAAGCGATGATCCTTTCCAGCGAAAGGACCGTCCGAAGCGCCTCGATGTTGCTCTTCCCTTGGACCCCGCAGCCAAGGACGCCCGCGGTCCGTGACCCGGGCCTGGCAAGGGATTTGGCCGCGATGGCCGTGGCCGCGCCCGTCCGTTTGGCCGTGATCCAAGTCGCGTCCATGACTGCCAGGGGCAGGCCGGTCTCCGGATCGTTGAGGACGATGAGCCCGGTGATGTTGGGCAGCCCTCGGAGCCGGTTCCCGGGATAACTGCTCACCCATTTCATGCCCGCCGCGTTCAACGCGGGGATATAGGCCGGCATGGCGTGGATGAAGGTGTCCGGCCTTGTGTGGATGCCAGGCTTGGGCGGCATCTCGGTCCGGCCTGCCGCTTTCTCCCGGAACATCATTCCCAGCGAGGCGATGATCTCCTCCATGGCCGGACCCGCGGCTTCCACGTCCGCCCTCGACAGATACAGCATCTTTTCAGACATCGCGGCCTCCTTCTTAATCCTTTACCATAAGCGTCCGGCGTTTGAAAGAGGAAAGGGGAGTGCGCTATAATGAACCGTCCCCGGGACCTGAAAATCTTGGCGAACGCGAGGAGACCATGGATAACAGAACGAACGCCGACTCCGTCAGACGCCTACCGGAGACCTTGAATGTCGAGCCCCGGATCAAGCCCGCATTCGACCCCGGTTTCAGGCCCATGAGCCTGGCCTGCCTGAACTACCTGAAGGCCGTCAAGGATTCGGGAAAGGGCGTCCCCCTGAGGATCGGGGTCGAGAGGGAAAACGGCCTCATCTCCAAATATGAAACGGAAGTCCTGCCTTCGGACCCTTCCGCCGCTGAAGCGACAATGATATTCGCCGAGAGGATCGTCAAGTTCCTGCTTTGGTCCCGCGGGGGCTGGAAGGTTTATTTCCATGGCCCGCAGGACGTCGGGGAGATCGTCCGGAAGGCCTACTCGCCCCGCGGCCGCCGCGCTTTCGATGTCGACCTCATGGCCCGGGTCTATGAGAAAGAATTCCAGGTCGAGATCGTCGGACCCCGGGATTTCCCAGAATCCCGGGAAAGCGAATCCGCCCTGGGCGGCCACATGGACGGCTGCCGAATCGGTTTCGACCTCGGCGCCAGCGACTTCAAGGTTGCGGCCGTCAAGGACGGCGAACCCGTCTACAGCGAAGAGCTCCCGTGGACGCCGGGTGAGCGGTCCGACCCGACCTACCATTACGAGAACATCAGGAACGGCTTGAAGAAGGCCGCTTCCCGCCTCCCCCGGGTGGACGCGATCGGCGGCAGCTCGGCCGGCATCTACATCAACAACCAGGTCCGGATCGCCTCCCTTTTCCGGTCGGTCCCGCTGGATGTCTTCAACGTCAAGGTCAAGGACATGTTCAACAAAATGAAAGCCGAATGGGCGGTCCCTTTCGAGGTCATCAACGACGGCGAGGTCACGGCCCTGGCCGGGACGATGTCCCTCGGCGAAAAGGCCATGCTCGGCGTGGCCATGGGATCGAGCCAGGCCGGTGGCTTCCTCAACGACGAAGGCCACATCCCCGGCTGGCTGGACGAGCTCGCTTTCGCCCCCGTGGACATTAATCCAGAGGCCGTCGCTGACGAATGGTCGGGCGACCGTGGCGTCGGGGCGAACTACTTTTCGCAGCAGGCCGTGAACACGCTGGCCATCCGGGCCGGGATCGAGTTCCCGGAGGACATGCGCCTGCCCGAGCGGCTCAAGAAGGTCCAGAGTCTCGCTGAAAAGGGCGACGGGAGGGCCTGGAGGGTCTTCGAGGACATCGGAATCTACCTTGGTTACGCCGTCCCCTACTACGAGATGTTCTATGAGTACAGGAATCTCCTCGTCCTCGGCCGGGTGATGTCCGGGACGTGCGGGAACATCATCATGGAGAAGGCCGCCAAGGTCCTGCATGAAGAGTTTCCCGGGACGGAGTCGCGCGTCAGGCTCCACCTTCTCGATGAAAAGAGCCGGAGGGTCGGTCAAGCCGTCGCCGCCGCCAGCTTGCCGAAGATCGAATAGACACCGCGGGCCGGGCTCGATCTTGCAAATGTACCCCCAGGCCATTATAATCGCCGACAGGGATGCCGCTTCGGATCTCATGAGGGCCGAATGAAGAGAAGAAATTTCCTTTCAAGTGTCGTCGTCGGGAGCGGAGGGCTCCTCCTGTTCAACCGCTTCCTGATCAGGCAGGTCCATGCCCAAACCCGGGAAGAAAAGACCGTTTTCTCGATGATCGTCGTCGACTTCAACAAGTGCACGGGCTGCCGGACCTGCGAGACCGCATGCTCTTCGTTCAACCGCCTGGAGACCGTGAACGGAAGGGAACTGCCCGGCTTGGGCAACCCCTATCATTCCAACATCAGGGTTTATGCCTACAACCCTGACGTCGACATCCCCATCACCTGCCTCATGTGCGACGACGCGCCTTGCATCGAAGCGTGTCCCGTGGACCCTAGCCCCAAGACGGGATGGAAGGCCCTCTACCGGGACGGAAAGCTCCCGGTGGTCCGGAACGATACGGCACGCTGCATCGGATGCGGTTCGTGTGCCGAGGCCTGCAGGACCAAGCGGGTGGGCGCCATCATCCCCAACCCCGAGACCAACAAGCCCGAACGGATGTGCACGTTGTGCGGCGGCGACCCTCAGTGCGTCAAGCGCTGCCCTTACGGCGCCCTGAGCCATGTCGTCGAAGGGACGAACGGGAAACACTACGGTTTATCCCCCGACCTGGCCGCGAAGGCCCTGGCCAAGCTCTGGTATGGGCAGGATTGAGGGGGGGAAGAAGATGGCGAACGACAGACTCTGCGGATACCATGGTGTTCTTCTCGAAGTGGACCTCGTAAGCGGAAAATCGGCCAAGGTCCCGCTCTCCCCGGAGGATGCCCGGCATTTCATCGGAGGCCGGGGCTTGGGTATGAAGATCCTGGCGGAAAAACTGAAAAAGCCCGGGGTCGACGCCCTCTCCCCCGAGAATCCCCTCCTTTTCATGCCGGGCCCATTCTCAGGGTTTCCCATCCCATCGGCGTCCAGGACGTGCGTCGTGACCAAATCGCCGCGCACGTCTCCCTTGAAGTCCACGCACCCAAAAGCCTCCACAGTAAGCTACTCCAACATGGGCGGCTTCTTCGGTCCCGAGGTCCGCTTCGCCGGCTACGACGGCATCGTGGTCATGGGTCGGGCCCCGAATCCGGTTTACCTCTTTATCGATGACGACAAGGTCGAGGTCCGCGACGCTTCGAAGTTCTGGGGGATGGGGACCGACGAGTTCGACCGGCGTTTCATCGAAGAGCTGGGCGATCGGCGTTTTCGGACCTGCTATATCGGACCGGCCGGAGAGAACCTGGTCTCCTACGCGGCCATTCTCAATACGGCCGCCCGGGCGGCGGGGCGCGGCGGGGTCGGATGCGTCATGGGTTCGAAGAAACTGAAGGGGATCGCCGTCCGCGGCAGCCGGCAGCCCGCTGTCGCCGACCATGAGGGTTTCCTCGCCGTGCTCGACGACCTCCGGAAGACCTTCAAGGACGGATTCAGCGGCGGGCTGAACTATGACGGCTGGCGGCGCTACGGGACTGCGTGGGCCCTGATCGACGCCAGCGAGAACGGCCTCATGGCGGTGAAGAATTACTCCCAGGGCTCGTTCGAAGACGTGGACAAGATCTCCGGCATCGCCGCCGAACAGAAGACCTGGGTCAGGGACTTCGCCTGCTTCTGCTGCCCGCTGAGCTGCAAGAAGGCCGGGGCCGTCCGGGGCGGTAAGTACGCGGGTCTCGTCCATGACGGACCCGAGTACGAGACGGGAGGCATGATGGGCTCCAACTTGATGATCTCCGACCTGGGCGCCCTCATGAAGGCCATCACCGACGTCGACGATTACGGCCTCGACCAGATCTCGACCGGGAACGTCATCGGTTTCCTTATGGAAGCCTACGAGAAGAAGCTCATCGACAGGACCTTCCTTGACGGGATGGACCTCACCTGGGGCAACGCGGACGCCGTCCTCGAACTGGTCCGCAAGATCGCCCTTCGCGAGGGGGTCGGCGACCTGGCCTCCCAGGGGGTCAAAGCGCTGGCCGGCCGGATCGGAGGGAATTCGTCCGGGTTCGCCGTCCACAGCAAAGGGCATGAGCTGGCCGCCTGGGACCCGCACCGGACGATCGACCTGGCCATGACTTACGTTACCGCGACAAGGGGCGCTTGCCATCTTAATTCTTCCACGGCACGCGGCCAGAACGACTATGCCGCGATGGACTCTCTCGGTGTTTGCATGTTCGCCACGGATGGGTTCGGCAAGGACGGTCTGCGCCGCCTGCTCACCAAGATCACGGGGACCGATTGGACGGAAGAGGAATATCTCAAGGCCGGCGAGCGGATCTTCAACCTGGAGCGGGCCTTCAACGCCCGAGAGGGGTTCACGCGCGCGGACGACACCCTTCCCGCCAGGTTCTTCGACGATCCCTTGACCACGGGGCCGGGCAAGGGCGCTGTCCTCAAGCGCGACGAACTCGAGATGAAGCTGACCGAATACTACAGGGACCGCGGCTGGGACGAGAAGACCGGCCGGCCGACGCCGGCCAAGCTCAAGAGCCTCGGGCTCGACTCATGGCTGTAAAAAAATCCGCCCTATCCGTCATCGGCATCGATTCCGGAACACAGGGAACTAAGGCCCTCATCGTCGATATCGAGACCGGGGAGGTCCGCGGAAGGGGCTATTCGGCCCATGCGATGATCGAAGGCCTCGGGCCCGGCGCGAGCGAGCAGGACCCATGGACGTGGGTCCTGGCGTTTGAATCGGCCCTCGCCGCGGCCCTGAAGGAAAGCGCGATCGACCCGAAGAACGTGGCCGCGATAGGGGTTTCAGGCCAGCAGCACGGCTTCGTCCCTCTCGACAGGGACGGCCTGCCCATCCGGCCTGCCAAGCTCTGGAACGACACATCCACCGTGGAAGAGAACGATCTCCTCGTCGATCGGCTCGGGGGGAAGACGAAGGCCATCGAGAAGCTCGGCATCGCTCCGGCCGTGGGTTTCACGGCATCCAAGGTCCTCTGGCTCAAGATGCACGAGCCGGAGAACTTCGCCGGGCTCGCCGCCGTGCTCCTCCCCCACAACTTCCTGAATTTCCACCTCACGGGGAGACTCCATATGGAATACGGCGACGCTTCCGGGACGGGCCTGATGGATATCCGGAAGCAGGAGTGGAGCGCGGAAGCGCTGGCGGCCGTCGATCCGGACCTGGCCGGGAAGCTCCCCCCTCTCACCCATCCGAAGGAGCCCGTCGGTCTCATGCGGGAGGACGTCGCCTCGAGATTCGGCTTGGGCCGCGTGCTCGTAGCCGGCGGCGGAGGGGACAATATGATGGGCGCCATCGGGACGGGCAACGTCCTCCCGGGCGTCTGCACCCTGAGCCTCGGGACGTCGGGAACGGTTTATTCTTTTGTCCCCCGGCCGTTCATCGACCCCGAGGGCGAGATCGCGGCCTTCTGCGACAGCACAGGCGGCTGGCTCCCCCTCCTTTGCACCATGAACGTGACGAACACGACGGAGATGTTCAAGGCCCTGCACGGATTGTCCAACGAAGGCCTGGAAATCCTGGCCTCGGGAGCGGCGCCGGGCGCCGGCGGTCTGGTCTTCCTGCCCTTTATCGACGGCGAGAGGGTGCCGGTCCTCCCGTTCGGGAGCGGCGTCCTCTTCGGGCTCGACCGGAGGACCTTCAACAAGGCGCATATGGCCCGGGCCGTCATCGAAGGGACCGTTCTCAACCTCGGATTCGGGTTCGCGCGGATGCGGGCGCTGGGAATGACGCCCTCCGAGGTCCGTGCGACGGGTGGCGGCTCTAAGAGCCGGCTCTGGCTCCAGATCGTCGCCGACGTCTTCAGGACACCGGTCGTCACGCTCAAAGAGCGGGAGGCGGCGGCTTACGGCGCGGCCCTGCAGGCCGCCTGGGCCTTTCTCCTCGACAAGGGCGAACGCGTCGGCATCGCGGACATCACAAAGGAGCGCGTCAAGCTGAACCGCCTCGCCGCCGATCCCAACACAAAAAACTTCGAGACCTACGACATCCTTCAGACAAGGTTCAATTCCCTTTGGAACTCCTTGAACGACGAATTCGAGAACCACAGGAAAATTTCAAAAACCTGAGGCAAAAACTCGGTATCCACAAAAGCGCTTGACAAGACCCCTGGGCCGCGGCCGAGGGATTCAGCCGATCCGGCGCCGTCGAGGGATTCCTCAAGACTTGGCGTCCATTCCTCGGACGATCCGCCCCTTGAGCGATCGGCGCCTATAGCTGCGTGAGGCCGAACAGCAATCCATTAGAGTCCAACACCGATCCGGAAACCACCCCAGCGGTGCAAATGCCCGGTCCTGAACTCCTTGGTAAGAACAGATTGGCAATACGCTAAATAGATTTTCCTGAAACTAATAACAACTCCATAATCACCCTGCAGGGTTACCCTGGTCATGTTTTCCGAAGAAATTGTGTACGGACTTTTATGATTGAATAAGCCGCCCTCTAAGCTGGCTTCATAACCGGTAAAACCCGCCAGGATCTGGCCATATAGATAATAGACTATTTTTTTTCGTCCTTGTTTTGAAGGGACGGCAGGTTGATAAGGGTCGTTATAATTTCCGGCCATAAAATTAAGGCCTCCTGTGAGTTTATCCGTATGTGTTCCCAGCCTAAGTTCTGCAGCACTGTTGACCAACAATCCATTATGGTATCCCCATAATTTCTTTTCATAACTCACCCGGTAATCGATGATCATGTCATTCTGAATTTGATATTCCCAACCTGAAGGCTGCACCTTTTTCATAAGCCGGTGCACGCCTGTCTGCATTTCTTTCCCCCAGGCTCCCTGACCCATGATGCCCATAATAAAAGCCGTTGAAATGCGTCGCTGTCTGCCTGAATCGGTTGCCACTAAAAATGTCGTTAAGGTCAGGTTGCCGCAAAAAGGCCTGTCCCCATACAATATTTCATGACTGCGAATATTGGTTGGAGTATATCCAAAATGGTCCATGCGTATCCCGTACCTGATCTCACTTTGTTTAGGTTTGATTAAAAGCCTTGAAAAGAGGAACCGTTCAAGAGCCGGATGAACAACCTCCAGGGTTATTCCCTGTGTATAATACTCATCCGTTCTTGTAAAGAAATCATTATCGTAATGCAGGCGAAAATATTTTTGACCGCCGCTGTTTGTAAAAGAAGAAGTATTGTCAACGACCTGTGCTATGCCGTATTCGCCGAGCATCAGTGTCAATAAAAAGGCGGCGGCCTTATAGGTATAGAAGGATTTTCCTTTTTTCGCGGTGCGGCGAATTCCCGCTCTTGCCGCTGGATCTCCCCTCCTAATCATGCCGGTAATATATCGCCGGCCTCTTGGCGATGTCAATCGACACGATGACGGCGGTGTCAATCACGGTAAAAATCGACGCCCGAAGAACATGTCACGATAAGAAACTCCGTCGCACCGGCCAAAAGACGGCAGGCTCCCCTTCCCGCTGATGAGGAGATAAGTCAACAATTTTGGACTTGCTTTCGCAGGCTTACGGCGGCACGACTAGGCCCGCCCTTCCTCATATCCGGTTTCATACATCGCGACGACGTTCTCGGGAGGCGTATTGGCTTGGATATTGTGGCAGGGGGCGAGGATGTAACCTCCCCCTTCGCCCAGGATACGCAGATTGTCCAGGACTTCGCGCCGGACCTCTTCGACCGTCCCGAAGGGCAGGGTGTACTGGTTGTCCACGCCGCCGTGAAGGACGATCCTGCCGCCAAAGTCCTTCTTGAGCCCCTCGCGTTCCATGCCGGGGCACCGCCACTGGATGGGGTTGAGGAGGTCGATCCCGAGTTCGATCATGTCCGGTATGATGCGCCGGCAGTTGCCGTCATTATGATGAAAGACATAAATGCCCTGCCGGTGGGCCAGGTCGATCATCCGCTTCATTCCCGGCAGGAGGAATTCGCGGATGTGAGCGACCGAAAGCATGAGGTCGGTTTGCCCGCCCATGTCCTCGGCCACATAGTTCAGCATCACCAGGCCTGGTATCTGCTCGGCGATGCGGACGGAGTCTTCATAAGCCAGGTCAAAGAGCTTGTCCAGGCAATAATGGACGATCTCGGGGTTTTCGATGAGGTCCACGAGAGCCTGCTCCTGGCCCCGAAGCTCCTTGTAGATGAGGAAGGGCTCCGAGCCGCCGCCCCGGATGGGATACATCTCTTTGCCCCTGACCTGTTCCGGGATGTCCGAGTAGTCCCACCAATCCGAGCTGGGCCAGGTGTAGTTCCTCTTGATCTCGGCAACCGAAGCGTATCCGGCCAGGGCGTAATGGACGCATTCCCGGTAGACGCCGGTCCCGTAATCCACGTTCCTGAACCGTCGGCCGAACGCATCGGTGAGCCGGGGCAGATTGGGGCCCGCGTAGCGGGGTTTGACCCTGACCTCGACGTCGATGTGAAGCCGCCGGAACATCTCCCATTTTGTCCGGCAGCCGAGGTGCTTCATGATCCGGGCCGTGGCCTCGTCCGTGGCCCAGTAATCCATGGGGACGCGGTCCGGTTTCTGCCGCTGGAACACGGCCTCCCATCTCTCTCGCGGCGTCATGGTTTCTGCGCCGGCTCAATGCCGATGAAGGTCCTTGTGCATGATCTTGCGGATCTCATGGAGGCGATCGTCGGCGGGCAAGTCGGCGAGCGTCCGGTTCATGAACTCGTCGTCCTCTTTTTCCAGGAGCCGGGCGACATAGTCGATGACGCTCGGCGGGAAGACACCGTCCCGTTCATAAAGATCGCGCTTCTTGAGGAGAATCCGGCTCGATTCGACACAGCTCGTGGGAAGCACGGGGAACTTATCGCGTAAGGACTTGTCCTTGAAGATGTTCCCCTTGACATAGAACCTCTCCGCAAGGTCCAGGGGTCCGCCTTCCCTGAACAAGGAAACGTTCTCTTTCATGGACCAGTCCGCGGCCATGACGATGCCCGCCAGGATGAGGTGGATGATGGCGCTGCCGTCCGGGCTCCGGAGTTCGATGGTCTGGCGGCCCGGGGCCTCCGCGAAGTCCGCCTTTTCCCGGGGATTGAGGCGTTTGGCGAGGTGATGGACATTGGACCAGCTGAGCGGGACCCGGACCATGGCGCTCCGGTTGAGATCGCTCCAGCAGATATTTGTCGGCGCCTCCTGGTTGGGGACGAGCCTCAAATAGGCCGAAGAAACGGTGTTGCCGAAGGCCGTCAGGGAGTCCGCGTACTCGCACAAACCTCCAGCCAGCCGGCGGGCCGGCTCGGAGAGCTTCCCGTCGGGTCCGGCCATGGCGTTCCTTCCGTCCTTTAGGAGCTCCATATGGAAGTGGAGCCCGTTTCCGGCGACGCCCTCCTCGATCTTGGGCGTGAACGTGGCGACGCAACCGCGCCTGTAGGCGATGTTCCGGATAAGCCAGCGGCCGATGACCAGGTCATCGGCCATCTCCTCGACCGGCCGGGGAAGATATTCCACCTCGATCTGTTCGGCCCGTTTCCCCTTGATCTCTTCGAGGTCGCTGTGCACGTTCTCCACGAAACCGACCTCGCCGTGGGCATACTTCACGGCGCCGGTGGTCCGGGTGATATGGCGGACGATCTCGTCGAGGACCGGGCCGCTCTTGAAATAAGGCGCCGAAGAGTGATAGCCGCGCTGCTGCTGGGCAGAGAAGATCTTCGGTCCGGGTTCGCTCAAGAGATAGAACTCCAGCTCACCGAGGGCGTTCATCTCGAGCCCGGTGTTCTTACGGAAAAGCTCATAGGCCTTGGCAAGTATGTTGTCCGGAGCGAAGGGAGCGAGGTTTCCGTCCTTGGTCAGGTAGCGGCAGATAAAATCCAGGCTTCCCTCATCGAACGGGTTGAAGAAGGCCGTCCGGTAGACGGGGACGACGTAAAGATCGGACATCCCCATGTCCACCATGCCCTTAAAAAGGGACGAGCCATCCACCCTCTCCCCTTCGGCCAGGATCGTCTCGGCATGGCCCGGGTCGGCGACGGGCACCTTGAGTTCCTTGAGCTTGCCGTCAAGGGCGGCGTAATGGAAGGTGATACGTTCGATCCGCCTCTCGTCGATGACCTTTAAGAGATCGGCCCGCTGGAAGTCCCGCGCGGGCTTGTTCAGGATCACGGACAAGGGATTCGCCAGGGCATAGGTGAAAGATGCTGTTCCCATGGGAAGTCTCTCCTTTTACTCATAGAGCAGATAAGGCTCGCGGAGGGCCTTGAACTCCTCGAGCCCGGTCTTGAACCCGGCCACGATCTCCCGGACGCTCGTCCCCTTCTCCAGGGCCTCGCGGACCTTCGAAGTGCCCATGACCTTGTCGAAATACTCCTTGTGGAACTCGAACGTGTCCGGGCACGAGTCGCGGATGGTCTTGATGATGTGGAGCGCGGTCTCGACCGACCTGTAGGCCGCACGGTCCGTGACGTGGACCTGGGCCCCGCCGCAAAGCTGTCCCTGGAACTTGGAGAACGTCGGCGTGAACCATACTTCCCGGAAGGCCACACCCGGGAGTCCGAGGGCGTTGAGCGCCTGTGCCAGGACGTCGCCGTCGATCCAAGGCGCCCCGAAAAGCTCGAACGGCCGCGTCGTCCCCCGGCCCTCGGAGACATTGGTGCCCTCAAGATAGACCTGGCCTGGATAGACCGTGGCCGTCTCGAGCGTGGGCATGTTCGGGGAGGGACAAACCCACGGCAAGGCCGTTTGGTCATACCAAAGGCCGCGCGCCCAGCCTTCCATCGGGATAACGGTCATCTTGGCCTTCCTGGGCAGGAACTTGTCGTTAAAAAGCCCGGCCAGTTCGCCGAGCGTCATGCCATGCCGCGCCGGTATGGGATAGAGTCCGACGAAGGAACTGAACCGCGGGTATTCGAGGATGGTCCCCTCGATGTCGATCCCGTTGACCGGGTTCGGCCGGTCGAGCAGGACGAATTCGATCCCGTTCTCGGCGCAGGCCCGGAGGGCGTAGGCCATCGTGGCGATGTAGGTATAGACCCGGGCCCCGACATCCTGGATGTCGTAGACGAGGACATCGACGTCCCGGACCATCGTTCCTTCGGGGACCTTGCCCGCGGCCACCGTGTCGAAGGAGCGCATGTATTCATCGATGTTTCTGAGCATCCCCGGCTCGGGCTTGCTGGATTGGCCATACAGACTGAAGACCGGGACCTTGAACTTCCTGTCGAAGGTGAACGGGACGTATTCTCCGGCCTGGGCGTCGCCCCGGACCCCGTGCTCGGGTCCGTAAAGGGCCACGAGTTGTATCGCCGGTTCCCTAAAGAACCGGTCGGCCGTACTCTCCAGCCGCCCGTTAATGCCCGATGGGTTGGTGATGAGCCCCACCTTCTTCCCCCTGACCAGGTCGAGGTGCTTCTCGAAGAAGACATCGACACCGAGCTTCACTTTTAGAGCGACGGCCGGGGTCTGCGGCTTTGTCCCCCGGGGCCTGCCGCAGGCGGTGAACGAGCTTAACAGAGCCAGGACGACAGGGATGGCCCATAATGGCGAGGGAACGCGCTTCATGTTTTTCGCCTTATGAAAGAATCGGACATGAGCCCTCATTTTACCAAAGACCAGGAATAATTCAATGAATGACAGACCCCCCCCTCTTCGAACGATCGCGATCGTCCGGTCCCCACTCCGATAGACGGCGCTTTCCCGGCCGCGGCCCTTAACCCTACTGGCGGCCGCGGATGATCAGGTCGGGATCGAGGGTAGAGATCTTGTCCGTGCCCTTATCATAGATCGCCACGAAATACGCAAAATAACCTTCCGGGGCGACATCCGGGATGGAGGCATTGATCTTCTCCCCTGTCCTGGCATGAAACGCCATCTCCTGGAACGGGGATTCCCAATTGAAGTCAACCGTAAAAGGCTGCTTCGTCTCGCATTCCCATTCGATGGACTGCCCCTTTGCGGCGATCAGCTTATGTGGGGTGCAGATGACGTTCCCGTCCTTTTCCAGCCTCAATTTAACCAAGTGCCTTTTAGCGAGCATGCTTCCCTCCTTTATCCTTACCCCCTTCGGGGGACAAGAATCCACGCTGACCCGGGGGCCCTCAAGTCATTTTTTTCCCCTCCGGAACACCCGCGACCGTTTTCTCATACCGCGGGTCCTTTCTCAGCTCCGAAAGGTCCGGGTCCTTCTCGATCTCCTCCAGAGACCCTTCCTTCATCAGATACTCCTTCAGGACCTCGAGGGCCTCGGCCCTCCTGCCGAGCTTCTCCATGACTTGGACAGATTTCTTGAGGATGAGCACCGACCCGGGCAGGGTCTTCCGGGCTTCCCGAAGGGCCACGCGGGCCCTTTCGGGCTCCCCCGACATCGCGTAGTAATAGGCCATCCTGGCCAGAAGCAGTGCCTCTTGAGGGTTGACCCGAAGCTCTTTTTCGGCCAACGCGAGGGCCTTTTGATAGGCCTCCTTCGCTTTTGCCCCGTAACCCGGGGTGTAACGGTAACAATCGGCCAGGTTCCCCCAGATCTCATACGTGTCCCGGCCGAGTCCGATCGCTTCCTCGAAAGACCTCACGGCTTCGCCGTATCGGCCTTGAAAGAACAGGATGGTCCCGAAGTTGGAATAAGCGTCCGCGTTGGGTTTGATGAAGATGGACCTTTCGAACATCTCCCGGACCAGGCCGTCCTTCCCCATCAGATAATAGATCCCCATGAGGTTGTTGTAGCCACGATAATTGTCGGGCGCCAGCCTGACAACCTGTTGGAACATCCTTTCGGCTTCCGCCCAGCGTCCGCTGCCATAATAGAAAGCTCCGAGTTGGCTGTAGCCGGCCCACCGGCTCGGGTCCAGTCGGATCGCCCTTCTATAGACCTCCTCGGCCTCGGCAGGCTTCCCTGCGGCCTCGAAGGCCCGGGCGTATCCCAGGGTCGCTTCGAAGCTCTCGGGGTCCTTGCGCAGGGCTTTCTCGAATTCCCGCAAGGCCTCTTCGGTCCGGCCCGTCCCGGCGGCGATGATCCCAAGGGTGATGAGGACCGGCACGAGATCGGGATTGATCCCGGCCGCCCTCCGGCAAGACTCGCGGGCGGCCTCCGCCCAAGCCTGGTCCCTGGTCAGGTCATATTTCTTCCAGTAGGCCTCGCCTAATCCCGCGTGGACCAGGGCATTCGTGGCGTCCAGGTTTATGGCCCGCTTGAAAAGCTCGATGGCGGCGTCGAGGTCCTTCTCGTTCTCATAGTGCTCGAGGTACCCGAGACCTTGGACGTAGAATTGGTTCGCCCCGGGCGTAATGGTCCCGCCCATGGTCAGCTCGCGGCGGGCGGCGGCCGGGAGATCGATCCCGAGCATCTCCGCCGACCTCAGGACGATCCCATCCTGGAAGGCCAGGGTGTTCTCCGGCCGGGTCATGAAGACCTCGGAGCGGACCTGGCGCAGTGTCGCCGCGTCGATAAGGTTCAACGTCAGGACGATGTCCCCCTCCTGGCGCTGGGAACTGCCGGCGAAGGCGAGTGTCGCCCCGAAAGCGCTGCGCGCCTTGGCGGCGCTCACGATCCCGAACTCCAAGACCTCGCTCGTCGGAACGATCCAGAGGCCGGCCTGATATCTTTCGAGCTGGGTCAGGCGGCTGACGAGGATTTCGACCAGGCCGTCACAAAACCGCTGGTCTGCGGGGTCGGGGCCCAGGTTCCTGAAAGGAAGCACGGCTACGTGTTTCTGTGCCGGAAGCCTGCGGAGGTCCGCCCATCGTGCCAAGCTCCTGCGGGCTGTCGGGTTAAGAAGGGAGACGAGCAGGGCGACGATGATCAATCCTCCAGCCGCGACCGCGATCGCCCGGCCCCGCTTCCTTTCCGGGCTCTTCCATGCCGAGACCGGAGCGGCCGGCATCGCGGCCGTCCCTTCATATCTCCGCTTGAGGGCCTGGAGGTCCTCCCGGAGCTCACGGACCGATGGATACCTGCGGGCGGGGTCCTTCTCCAGGCACCGGCGGACGACGCCCTCCAGTTCGGGGGGACATTCCGGACAAGTCTCTCCGAACGGCTTCGGCGGCTCGTAGAGGAGGGAATGGATCACGGCCGCGTCTGTTTCCCCTTTGAACGGCGTCTTTTGCGTCAGCATCTCGTAGAGCACGACGCCCAGAGACCAGATGTCCGTCCGGGCATCCACAGGCTCACCCCTGGCCTGCTCCGGCGACATGTAGGCGACCGTTCCGACCACGGTCCCGGACCAGGTGGACTGTGCTTTTTCGGCCAGTTTGGCGATCCCAAAGTCCATGATCTTGACCTGTCCCCGGGCGGAGACGATGATGTTCGCGCTTTTGATGTCCCTGTGGATGATGCCCTTGGCGTGGGCCTCCTCCAGTCCTTCGGCCGCCTGGACCGCGATGCCCAGGGCTTCCGGAACGGACAGGGGACCTTCCTTGATCTGTTCCTTGAGGCTTCGGCCGGCGCAATAGGCCATGGCGATGAAGGCCTGTCCGTCCCTCTCGTCGATCTCGTAGACGGTGCAGATGTTGGGGTGTTCGAGACCGGCCGCCACTTGGGCCTCCTGGATGAACCTCGCCCTGTCCGACTCCGTCCCGAGGATCTCGGACTTCAGGAACTTGAGGGCGACCGTCCTTTTCAGCTTGGTGTCCTCGGCCTTGTAAACGACGCCCATGCCGCCTTCCCCAAGCGCCTCGAGGATGGAATAGTGGGAAACCGTCCGCCCGATCAAAGACACCGCGCGCTTCTCCCCTCTCTTGATTCCACAGTTTGCCATGAGAATAACAACTCTCCATGAAATAGTCAAACGGGGGGCCCCCGGGCGCCCGACCGATTTTCCTTGATTCCATCTGGCTCATCGGATATATTTCCATGGGGAATTCGGGAGGGAAGATTGAAGACGCGACCTGCAAAAAACATCAAATGCCAGGTTCTCTTCATCTTGGCTTCGTTCTCCATCCTCCTGTCCGCCCGTGCCGCCGAGATCCCTTGCGTCTGGTCGGGCGTCGAAAAAATCGTGGCCGTGGGGGATCTTCATGGGGATTACGAAAATTTCGTCAAGATCCTGCTGGGAACCGGCCTCGTTGACGAAAAGCTGAGATGGGCCGGCGGGGGCGCTCATTTCGTCCAAACCGGCGACATCATGGACAGGGGGCCTGGAGCGAAGATGATCTTCGACGTCCTGCGGCGCTTGGAGAAAGAGGCCGGCCGGGCCGGTGGAAAAGTCCACGTCCTCCTCGGCAACCACGAAGAGCTCAACATTACGGGGATCGCCTTCGACTACCCCGACTATATCACGGTCGAACAGTTCGTTTCCTTCCTGCCCCGCGACTACCGGAGGCAAAAGGAGCGGGAATTCCTCAAAAGGATCGGGGGCACGTTCACTCACTGGAACGAGGAAACTCCGGATGCCGGCACACGGGACAAGCTCCATGAGTTCTGGCGGGGACTCATGCGGACGGATGACGCGCGGCAGGTCTACATCGATTCTTTCAACGATACTTATGGCAAGTGGCTGCTCGAAAAGAACGCGGTCATCCGGATCAATGACACGGTCTTTGTCCATGGCGGGATCAGCGAGAAATACTCGACCTGGAAGCTCGAGTCGATCAATTCCCTGCTCAGGAACGAGCTGTCCTTCTTCAAGGGCCGCCGGAAGGTCTTCCTCCGTTACGCGAAGCCTTTCGAAGCGAAGATCGTTTATGACGCCGACGGCCCCCTTTGGTTCAGGGACCTGGCTGTCAAGGACGAGAGCTCCATCAAGGGCGAGTTCGAGCGCGTCCTAGAAAACCTCGGGGCCGGGCACATGGTCATCGCCCACACGTTCTATCGCGGCAACGGGGTGACCCCCGTCGTCGCCCCGCGATTCATGAGCCGTTTCAACGGAAAACTGTGGATCATCGACACCGGCATTTCCAGTTATTATGGGGGGATCAACAGCGCCCTGCTCATCGAGAAAGAGAACTTCATGCTCTGGGGAGATACGGAAGCGGACGAGGCCGTCCTCGGGATCACCTCTCCAGAGGCGGCGGAAGACGGCGGCGGTTCGGCCGGCGATCTTGAAGATTATCTGAGGAAGGCCGGCGTCGGGACGATCATCAGGGGCGCCCAAAGGGGACGCACGGAGCCCTGGACGATTATCTTGGATGACGGGCAGGTCGTCAGGCGGTCCATTTTCAAGTACGTCGACCGCCGCAGGCCCTCCATGCTCCCGGACAGCTACTTCTATGAGATCGCCGCCTACGAGTTCAGCAAGCTCCTTGGTCTCGATATCGTCCCCCCCGTCGTCGAGAGGCAGATCGAGGGGACGAAAGGTTCCCTCCAGGCCTTCGTCGAGAGCGCGGTCCCGGAGGCGGCCCGGCGGCGAAACGGTCCCGAGCCTCCGGAGCCGTTGAAGTTCGGAGAGGCGCTCGAGTCCGTCAGAGTCTTCGCCCTGTTAGTCAACGACACCTGCGAGAACCTCGAGGACACGCTCGTCGAGACCGGGACCTGGCGTGTTTTCCGAGTGGACTTTTCCGAGGCTTTTGGGCCCTCGCCCGAGCTCAGACCCGATTGCGGCCTGACGTCCTGCCCCGATGGGCTCTGCCTGAAGCTCCGGGACCTCGACGACCGGGTCATCGGACAAAGGCTCGCCCCCTATCTCAACAAGGACGAGATCGGGGCGCTCATCCGGAGAAAGGGCCGGCTCATCCGGCTGCTGGAAGACCTGAAGAATTAGGAGGTGCCCATGGGCCGAAAGGCCGGGAACGCGTCCGTCGCGATGGAGAAGAAAGGGTCCCGGCTGACCGTCGAACGGCTCCTGAAGCCGTTCACCGACATCCGGCCGGGAGAGGCCCCCAAGGCCCTCCTTCTCGCCCTCAACATCTTCCTCCTGCTCCTGGCCTACTACATCATCAAACCGGTCAGGAACGCCCTGCTCCTCACGGGAAACGAAGCGGAGATGCAGAGCTACCTTGCAGGGGCCCAGGCCATCCTGTTCGTCCTCGTTATCAAGGGTTTCAGCACTCTCAGTTCCAGGGTGGCGCGGCATGTCCTGATCACATGGGTGACGCTCTTCTTTATATCGAACCTGGTCATTTTCTATTTCCTTCATGTCTTCGGCATGGCCGTCGGCCCGCTGGGGATCATCTTCTTCATCTGGATCGGGATCTTTAACGTCCTCGTCGTGGCCCAGTTCTGGGGATTCGCCAACGACCTCTACACGGAAGAAGAAGGCAAGCGCCTCTTCCCTCTCATCGCCTTCGGGGCGACACTCGGAGGCGTTTCCGGAAGCCGGATCGCCGAGGGGATCATCGGGCCCCTGGGGGTCTACAAGATGATGCTGGTGTCGGCGGCCGTCCTTGTCATCTGCATCCTGCTGGCCGTCCATATTCACAGGAGGGAGATCCGGGCCTGCGATGAAAACGGCGCCGCGTGCACCGAAGAACGGAAATTCCGTTTGAAAACACAGCAGGAACCCCTCAAAAAAGGGGGCGGGTTCAAGCTGGTTTTCAAGAGCCGCTATCTTCTTTACATCGCCCTGCTCATCGCCATCTACAATTTCATCAACGCCACCGGAGAGTACATCATCAACGACGTCAGCCAGCGGGCGGCCCGGCAGGCCCTGCAGGCCGGAACGGCCGGCGGGCTCGGGATGGAGCAGATCATCGGCAAGTTCTTCGCGGACTACCAGTTCCTGACCAACCTCCTGGCCCTGGTCATCCAGCTCTTTCTGGTCTCCCGGATCTTCAAGTGGGTCGGGGTCGGCGGCGCGCTTCTCTTTCTGCCCGCCATCGCCCTCGGGGGGTACGGAACCATCGCGTTCGGGGCTTCCCTCATGCTCGTGAAATGGGTCAAGTCCCTCGAGAACGGAACGGATTACTCGTTGATGAACACCACGAAGGCCGCGCTCTTCCTCATCACTCCCCGGGAGGAGAAGTACAAGGCCAAGGCCGCCATCGACACCTTTTTCGTCCGGGGAGGCGACGCCCTCGCCGCTCTGTCGGTGTTCGTGGGAACGACCTATTTCTCGTTCGCGATCGAACGGTACGCCGTCATCAACGTGGTCATGGTGGCGGTCTGGATCGCCCTCTGCGTCCTGATCATGAAAGAATACAAGAAGCTCAAATCCCGGAGGTCAGCGTCTTAGATCTTTCAACTTGATGATCCCGCCGGAATCCTGGACGATGTAAAGATAGCCCTCATCGTCCCACGCAAACCCTTCCTGCTCGTTCCCCGGGAAGGCATACTCGCGAACAAGCTTCCCTTCCAGCGTGATCTCAGCGAAGATGTTGTCTGCGTCGCCGATCACGTCAAGATGTCTCCTGCGGGCGTCGTAGGCCAGGCCGGAGGGGTCATCCATTTTGAAGGGAAGGACCCTCAGGATCCGTGCCTCAAGGGCATCTCCCCTGCCCGTTCTCAGGGGGACGAAGAGCTCCATGATGCAGGGGGGGTCCTCCTGGTTCCCGGCGTAGAATGTCCCTCCCTCCGGATGCCCGTCGTCTGGGACGAAGACCAGCGACTCGATACCGTTGTCGTATCGGTCCGTCTGTTTCTGAAGGAAGTTCGGGTTCCCCTCGAACTCCCTGTTGACGGGGAACCTTCGGGTGACCGCCCGCTTGTCGGGATCGAATTCCAGGATGATGTCTTCGCCCTCGACGACGACGTAGAGGAGGCCGGTGCGGGGGTCGACCGTCACGTCCTCCAGGTCACCCGGCACCTTTTGGCTGAACACCGCGGTCCCGTCGGTCCTCATCTCGAAGACCTTGCCTTCGTCGCTGACGACGAAGAGCGTCTTCCGTGCGGGATGAAAGCAGATCCCGGAGGGTTGGACGATGCCCACTTTATCGATGTTGCCGGTAAAGCCGGGGCTCCCCGGCCACTCGCAGGGATACCGAATGTCAGGAGTGGACCGGGGACGGGCGCAGGAACCCAGGACCGCTACCAGGAGCCCGAAAATAACGAACGTTCTCATAGACTTCTTTGCCATCGAGCGCCTAATTTATTACAGAAGTCGACAGGCTGTCAATCCGCCCACCGTTCCCCATGATTGCCGATAGGATTCTTTCTCCTCAAGCCATGACGCCGGCCTCCGGCGATACCCGGAATTCCGGCTCACGTCCTATCAACAATTTTGGACCATTCGGATTTGATTTTCCTAACGTTCAGAATTATGATAGGGGTGGAGAATTGGGGAGATCGAAAGAGCGAAAAGGGAGGCGATGAAGCATAAAGCCGTTGCGATCCTCTACCTGAGCTTGGCTCTCCTTTACGAGCCATCGGCCTTCGGGCAGTTTCTGCCCCAGGAGGTCGCCGCACGGGACGAAATCGAGCGCTTCCTGATTACGGCCGAGATCCTTCGCACCGAGCCCATCGGCGAGGGCGTGACCAAACCGACCAAGGTCACCCTCCGGAAGGATGGCGTCGAAGGAAAGGCCGTCTGGAAGAACCCAAGCGGGCTGCAATTCGGGTTCTGGGAGGGCTGGCAGTACGAGATCGCCGCTTACCGGATGGACAAGCTCATCGGCCTCAACATGATCCCGCCCACCGTGGAAAGAGCGCTTAACGGGAAAAAGGGTTCACTTCAATATTGGGTAGAGACCGAGTGCAGTCTGCTCGACCTCCAGGAAAAGGGGACTCCCATCCCTGAATCAGCCCGGGAAAAAACGGACAGGATGAAATACCTCACCCGGGCCTTCGACAGCCTCATCTCCAATGAGGACCGCACCCAGCAGAACATCCGTTACACCGAGGATTGGCGGACGATCCTTATCGATCACTCGCGATCGTTCCGTTCCGGCCGGGAGTTCACTGAGAAGCTCCTGTTTGGTCCCCGCGGGGTCCGGAAAAACGCCGACGGAGGGCCCTTCCTCTACCGACGGCTCCCCCGCGCCTTCGTGGACAGCCTTAAGGCGATGACCTTCAAGAGCGTCAAATGGGCCGTCGGGACCTATCTCACCGACCTGGAGATCCGCTCCCTCCTCGCCCGCCGCGACCTCCTTCTCGAGGACGTCGCGGAGATGATCAAAGCCCAGGGAGAGGGCCAGGTCCTTTATTAAAAAAAGGAGGGAAAAAATGAAAAATGGGGTTGTCATCGTCATGGCCCTGGCCGTGACCGTTCTCGGAACGGCGCGGGCCTTCGCCCAGTTCACACCTGAAGAACTGGCCGAGCGTCCGAAGTGGGAGGAATTCCTCAGAACGGCCGAGATCGTCAAGCAGGATCAGCTCCGGGGAGACCTGGCGGTCACGAGCCCCTGGCAGCTGACCTTAAAATCGGGCGACGTGGTCCGCGACGCCCTATGGAAGAACCCCATCGGCAAGATGGGCGGCTACCTTGAGGGCTGGCCGTACGAGATCGCCGCCTACCTGCTGGATAAGGACCTGGAACTCAACATGGTCCCGCCTACGATCGAGAGGAGGTTCCACGAAGACAGGGGCTCCATCCAGCTCTGGATCCCGGACTGCATCACGCTCAAGCAGAAAACGGACCAGAAGATCAAGACGCCCCCCGTCAAGGTCTTCAAGTGGAACCGGAGCACGTACCTCCAACGGGCCTGGGACAATCTCATAGCCAACGAGGACCGTCACATGAACCAGATCCTCATCACCAAGGACTGGCGGATGATCCTGATCGACCACTCCCGGTCCTTCCGGTCCTCGAAGAAGTTCGCCAAGGAACTCATCTATACCGAAAAGCACCGGGAAGGGCCCAAGCTCATGAGCGAACTGCCGCGCGCGTTCGTGGAAAAAATCAAGGTCCTGACGTTCGAGGGGATCAAGTCGGTCGTCGGCGAATACCTCAAGGATGAAGAGATCAACGCCGTCCTGGCCCGCAGGGACCTCATCCTGGAGGAAATCGACAGGCTCATCCAAAAAAACGGGGAGGACCAGGTCCTATACTGAAACCCCCGCGGATGGAAGCGTCTTGAAAACGATCAGGACGTTCTGGCCGGGTTCCCGCTTGTATTCGAAGCCGTCCATGAGGGCCCTGAAAAGGTAGATCCCGAATCCTCCCCTCTTGCCCGTCCTGAGCTTTTCCAGGATGTCGGGAGGGGCGGCCTGACGGGGGTCAAAGGAAATCCCCGTGTCCCGGAACTCGAAATAGACTTTCCGTCCCTCGAACCAGGTCCGGAGGACCAGGTCCCTTTTCTCTTCGGGATAGGCGTAGAGGACGATGTTGACAACGATCTCGTGGAGCGAGAGCTCGATCTTGAAATAGTCCTCCTCGGTCAAGTCGATGCCCCGAAGGGAATCCCGCAGGAAGGCGCGGACCCGGTCCATCGCCTGAAGGTCCGCTTTCACCCTCAATTCGACCACGGATGCTCCCTCACCCGACCCTCTTCACGAGGACGAGCGTCATGTCGTCGGAAGGGTCGGCGCAGCTTGTATGGCTCCGGACCTCGGCGAAGATCTTTTCCATGATCCCCGGAACGGCGAGGCCCATGTTCTCCTTGAGGAGCGCCTGGAGCCTGTCCTCCCCGTATTCTTCATTCCCGACGCTCCGGCCCTCCGTGATCCCATCGGTGTACAGGCAGAGCAGGGCGCCGGGGCCGAGGCGGACGCTGCCCGCGCCGTAGGCGACACCGGGGAACATCCCCAGGCAGAAGCCCGTGCTCTCCAGCCTTTGCAGGCCGCCTTTCCCGTCCAGCACGATCGGGGGGTTGTGTCCGGCGTTGACGAAGGTCATTTCTCCCGTCTCCGTGTCCAGTTCTCCGAAAAAGAACGTGATGTACGTGTGGCTCTCGGAGCTTTGGTGGACGAAGTCGTTGAGGCGGGCCGCCATTCCCGTCAAGTCATGGCGGGGACCGACCTCCGCGCGAAGGGACGCCCTCAGGGAGGCCATGAGCAGGGCCGGCCCCACACCGCAACCCGAAACGTCGGCGATCGCGATGCCCAAACGTCCGGATTCGAGAGGGATGAAATCGTAGTAGTCGCCGCCGATCTGGAAGCAGCCTTTATTGGCGCCGCAGACGTCGAACTTCTCCAGCCGCGGGGCCTCCCTGGGGAGGAGGTTCCTCTGGATCTGGGCGGCCACGGCCATCTCACGCTCCATGCGGCACTTCTCCAGGGCCTGCTCGATGAGCCTGGCGTTCTCGATCTTGACCGCGGCCACGTTGGCCAGGAGCGTCAGGAGTTTCAGGTCGTCCTCCGTGAACGGATTGACCGGAGAGGCCCGGTCGGCGTAGACGATGCCGATGATCTCCTGGTTGTTCCACAGCGGGACGCACATGGCGGTCCGGACATTCGAGCGGACGACACTCGCCTGTTCTTTGAACTGCGAATCCGACTGGACGTCGGAGAGCAGGATGGACGAATTCCTGGCCATCGCCGTATTGAGGATCGTCCGGCTGACCTGGATGTTCTGGTTCTTCAATCCGGGGCTGACGATCCGGACGACCTTGGGGATGAGTTGGGCCGGATCGCCTTCCCTCAGCATCAGGACGCCCCTGTCCATGGGGATGTTCTGGGAGATGAGGTCCATGATGTGGTCCAGGAGTTGGTCCAGGGGGAGATGATAGATGAGGGCCTGGCTGACCTCGTTGAGCACGGAGAGGAACTTCTGCTCGCGGCGCAGTCTCTCCAGATCCACCGCTTGAGGCTGGGTCCGGGTCGCCGTTTCCACGGCCGGCTTTTTCAGGATGTCCCGGACCCCGATGATGGTGTTGTACTCGCCGAGGCCGGGAGGTCCCTCCACCATCTCGATGCGGGTCGCAGCCTCCTGGTCGAAGATGATTCTCGTCGAGCCGAGGAGGACCTCGTCCCCCTTCTTAAGCTCCGTCTCGAGCTGGATCTTCTTCCCATTGACGAAAACACCGTTCTTGCTCCCCAGATCCCGGATGACATACCCCTCGTCCGTCGCCGCGATCAGGGCATGTCGGCTCGAACAGAACTGGTCCGGAAGGGACAGGTCGTTCTCCAGCGTCCTCCCGACGGACGTCCGGTCACGCTCCAGAACGCAGGTGAACGGCTCTCCCGTTTTCGGATAAACGTACAGGCTGACCATGATGATGCCCGGTACCGATTCTAGCGGAAGGCAGGCCCTCCTTTCAAGTCCGGATCTCGCCCCTTTTTCTCGAGGGCCTTGTACAGCTTCCGGCAGCGCCGGATCCTCTCTTCCGGCGGAAGGTCTTCGATCAAGGGTAAAAGGAACTCCTTGATGTCCTTGCGGACGACATTGTCCAGGAGCTCCAGGGAATAATCGATGGACTTCCGCGTCCCCCGGCAGATGTTCTGATAAGCCTTGACGATGTCCTCGGAGGGATAGATGAGGCTGAGAAGGTCGAAGACGCGCTTGATTCTGAAGGCCAACCGGCTTCCGGGAGCCTCCCCTGGCCGGCTTTCGAGGAGGGCCGTGAAGCCCATCCGGACCTGGGTCAGGATGGCAGGGACGATCCTTTTCTCCTTGAAGACGACGCCCGGCGTCCCGGACCTGATCCGATAGAGGGCTTCGATGATCTCAGGATCGATCTCCTCATGCCCGTTCACAAGTTCGGCGACAAGCGCGTCGGCCGCCCTTTGAGTGCCCATCCTGGCCAGGACCTCAGGGAGGGCCCGGCGGACGGAGATGTCCTGCTTGGGGTCTTCCAGGTTCCGCGCCAGGACGCCCAGGATCCTGCCGCCATAGGCGGCCAGCGCGTCCCTGGCGACTTGACATGTCAGGGGATTCCCCAGCTGCCGGACGATGAGAGGGATGAGCTCCTTTAGCTTGAGCCTGGCGGCGCTCTCCAGGGCGTAGTTCAGGACGTCCGGCGACGGGTCCCTCAGGAGCCGGTCCAACTGACGTATGACCCGGGGTTCCGGCGTCATCATCCCGAGGAGCTTGGCCGCTTCCATCCTCTCCACCTCCGACTCCCGCCCTTCTCCCGCTGCCTTCTCCAAGTGTTCACCCATGACGTTCCGGTATGCCTCGAGCTCCAAAACCTCCTTGATCTGGGTTCCGAACTCCTCATCGGCCAAAACGTCCTCCATTCCCGCAAAGAAAGACTCCCCGCCGACGTCGAGAAGGGAATCCATGGACCTTGCCCGCAACTCGCCGTTCTTGCCCGCAAGGACCTCCCTGAGCTCGGGCGTCAGCTTGTCCTTCCGGACGAGGTCGAAGAGGTTCATGGCGTAGAGGACGGAACTCCGCTCCCGGCTCTGAAGGGTGTCGAAGACGAGCCGCGCCGAGTCGACGTCCATGCGCTCGGCCACGACCTTTTCCCCGTCCTCCCACCTCCTCTCCAGGTCCTTCTTGACGACGCCGAGGTATTCGCCGAAGATCAGCCGAACCAGCAGGAGCCAGAGGACCAGGAAAACGATGGTAATGATACTGATGGACGCCAAGCCGACGTGGAGAACCGCGTAGAAGAGAAAGAACAAGAGCGCTCCTAAGGCCGTTGAGAATTTGTTAAGGAACATGTCGAGGAACATCTTGGCCTTGTATTTGATGTCCGCAGGCACGGGGAGATAGAGCAGCTCGCGGGCGGACTGGCTGAGGCTGTTCTCCAGGCCCTTATCGGTGCCCTTGACCAGGACGGCCCAGACGATCAAAGACGCCGTTGTGAAGAGAAAAATCGAGGCCGCTCCGGCCAGAAGGAGCACGGGCGCAACGATCAGGCCGGCCCGCACACCGAACCGCCGGAGGATCCGGCCTGTTCCGAAAAGTTGGACGAGGTAGGAGATGAGGAGCAGAGCGGCAAAAAAGGACCCGAGGAAGGCCGTCCGGGGATCCGGGCTGGGGAATTGCCACCTCAGGATGGTGTTGAACTGGAGCTCGATGAGGTTGCCGACCACGGCCCCGGCCCCCAACATTCCGGCCATGAGGAGCAGGTACCGGTTCTTCCGGACGATGTGAAATCCTTCGAAGGAACCGGCCAGGCCTCTGCCGCTATTGGCGGCTGCTCCTCGATCATCCTCCGCGGAGCGGTCCGCGTAGACCAGGTTGACGACGATCAGGGTAAGGACAAGCACGGCCGGGCAGAACAGGAGAAGGTTTTCCGTGCCGATGGCCCGAGCCAGGTTCCAAGCCAGGAGGGCCCCTCCGAGACCGCCCAGGAGGCCCCCGCTGACGAAGAACCCGACCAGTCTCTTGGCCTGGTGGGGGTGGAGGACGTCATTGACCGCGATCCAGAACTGGGTGACCGAAGTCGCAATGAAGGCGTCCGACCAGAACCAGTAGATGAGGGAAAGTCCGTTCCAATTGACCTTGAGAACCACCCAAAGAAGCCAGAAGAGGAGGAAGCCGGCAATGAAAAACGCGATGCTCAGGGAAATGAAGCGGCGGCGCGGCAGCGTCCTCAACAGCTTGAGATTCAAGCCCACGACGAAGCCGATGAGCAGGGCCGTGAGAAGATAGGGCAGCGGCAGGAACCGGTCGGAGAACGAAACGAAGAAGAGCGAAACCTTGACGGGTTTGACGATGTAGGCGGGGAACGTGATCAGGAAGAAATACAGGAAGAGAAGGAGGGCGGTCCTTGACTCGCCGGGCCGGACGTCCGCTATGCGTGAGAGCGTTCGAGAAATGCGGTCTTCCGTCACCTTGGGGTTAAAAAGCTCTGCAGGGCGGACTCTTCGTTATCGAAGATCTCCAGGACCTTCGTCAGCATGGTCACCTGGAAGACGAGATAGAGCTTCTTCGAGATCCTGGCGAGCTTGAATTTGCCTCCCAGGTTATGGGTGGAGATGTAGCTGGCCAGGATCTCTCCCACGCCGAAGCTGTCGATGAACTCCACCTTTTCGAAGTTGAAAAGGATGTTCCTCGTCCCCGACTCGAGCCGGTCCTTAACCAGCTCGTGGAGCGTCGTTTCCGACAAGTCGGAACGCCGGATCTCCCCCTCTATGTCAAAAATAACCACCTCACCCTTATCGCGCGTCTTGATGATCATGGTCCCTGCTTTCTCTTTAACTTTTATCAAAAGCGCGATAGATTGTCAATTTGGCCCGGAAAATCTCCTTCTTCTTCCTTTTAAGATGGTTCACAGTATGATAGATTGAGGCAAGTTTTTCATTTAAAAGGAGGCGCCATGGAGACCGAACTCAAGGTCCAAAAGCCGGGCCGCCTCGCCTGCCTGGACGCGTTCCGGGGACTCGACATCCTGATCATGATCTTCGTCAACTACATCGCAGGGATGAAGGCTTCCCCCGCGTGGCTTCAGCATGTCAAGGACGGCATCGACGCCTATACCATCAACGACCTCGTCTTTCCGGGCTTTCTGTTCATCGTCGGCGTGGCCATCCCCCTGGCCTTATACAAGCGGATGACGAACGGCGTCAGCCGTTGGAAGCTCATCGGGCACATCCTCTCGCGGACGGCGGCCCTGCTCTTCCTGGGCATCCTGACCGTCAACGAACACGGCTACTCCGCGGCCGACACGGGCCTGCCGAAATCATGGTGGTATCTCCTGGCCTACGCGGCCGTGATCGTTTTCTGGAATATCTACCCGAAGACCGACAGGGCCTCGAAACGCCGTCTTTATCTCGGATTACGGTTAGCGGCGGCCGCCCTCCTCATTGTCCTGGTCCTCATCTTCCGGGGAAGGGCGCAGGACGGGACCGTGACCATGATCCAGACGTCCTGGTGGGGCATCCTCGGGCTCATCGGATGGTCGTATATGACATGCAGTTTCACCTACCTCCTGACCCGCGGCAACAGGACCGCCCTCATGGGCGCCATGGGTTTCATGATCGCCCTGTATATCGGCGTCCGGCACGGGGCCCTGGACTTTCTTGGACCGGCCGTTCACAATTTCATCCACATCGAGTCAAACTTCGGCTCCCACGCCGCGATCGTCACGGCCGGGATGCTGGCCGGATCGCTCTTCATCCCCGGGGGTGACATCCGCGAGCACAAGCCGCGGATGAAGTTCATGTTCTTCCTTGGAGCGGGCACTCTGCTGGCCGGATATATTCTCAGGCCCCTTCACGGGATCAGCAAGAACCAGGCCACCGATTCTTACGCCCTGGTGTCCTCCGGCATCTGCTGCTTGGCCTTGCTGGGATGCTATTACTTGATGGACGTCAAAGGCATCAAGGCGTGGGCCAATTTTCTCCTCCCCATCGGCGTCAATCCCCTTCTGGCCTACATCCTTCCCGACATCGTCGGCTCGGTCCAGGACCTCCTCACGTCGATCACCCGTTTTGACTTCTGGAAGCTCCTCTGGCCGTTCCGGGAAGCGGGGGGCTGGCCCGGGCACCTGAACGCGGTCGTCATGACCCTCGTCATCCTCCTCATCGTCCGCGGGATGACCAAGGCGAAGGTGGTCCTCAAGCTCTAGCGGCGGCCCGAATCTTTATTCGAAGATGGAGCCGGACCTTCAGGCGCATCAGGACCGCGTCATCATTCCACGGCCCCGTTCTTCTTGAGCAGATCGGCTATTCCCTGATAGCCGTTTTCTGCGGCCATGTGCAGCGGCGTCCGGCCATATTTGTTTTTAGCGTTCCCGTCTGCCCCTTTCGTAACAAGAAGCTCGACCACGTCATTATGACCAAAATAAGCGGCCCAATGCAGCGGCGTCCAGCCCTCCGCGTCCCTGGCATTCATGTCCGCGCCCTTGGCGATCAACAATTCGGCCACGTCCTTTCGGCCTTCCTCTGCGGCCAAGTGCAGCGGCGTCCAGCCCTCTGCGCCCCTGGCGTTCACGTCCGTGTCCCGGTTCAAGAGCCTAACGATGATATTTCGGATATTCATTTCTACCCCCCTTCTTGTACTTTTCCAGCCACTCGATGATCGCCCAATGTATTCGCTTGGAACCTATTTGTCAAGCCATCGTTCGTTTGAGAAAAAGAGGCCGTCCCAGTTTCATGGCCATGTATGTGTCCCTCCTTTTCACCGGTGTGGCAAGTCACCGCTCCGGCGGCGGCAGGGCGTTCCAATTGAGGACCGCGTTCCAGAGGAACCGGTAGTCCGAACGGTTCAGGTCCCTGTGGATCGGGTTGAAGTTGTAGGCGAGGACGCGGCCCCGGCCGGCCGGGAGGTCGAGGATCGCGGGCCGTCCCTCGAGCTCGTCTTCCCCCTTGACGGCGCCGCTGACGAGCATTTTGACCTCGTCCTTTTTTGCCTGTTCCTTGGCATCTTTCGGCTTTCCTGCTTCGGGTCCAGGCTCGTCACGGTCCTCCGTCCTGGCCTTGGTTCCCCATTGGAGAACGACGCCGCGCCGGCCTGACACCGCGATATCATAGACGGGCATCCACGTGCGGAAGACAGACGTGACCTCCGCGTAGCCGTAAGCGAGCGGATGGTCGGGCCTCACGAATTTAACCTTGAGCTCCGAACCCGGCGTGAAGAAGGCGCCCGATTTCCGGTAGACGTCCCGGACGAGCCCCCCGTCGAGGGCCAGCGCCGACCCGGTGCCGAGCGTGATGAGCAGGCCTCCGGCGTCGAGATACTTCTCGATGTTCGCCATGCCGGCCCAGCCGATCCCTCCCGTGATGTCCTCGGAAGCGTCGGGGACCCCGTGGCTGGGATAGTCCTTGGTCTTCGTGTAGGCCATCGGCCCATATTTCCTGTCAATTCCCTGGATCTGATCCTTAAGATCGAGATAGTTGTGGCCGAAAAGAATGATGTCGAATCGCTCGCGCAGTCGTCCCGTGCGGATATCATCATCCCGGATGTAAGAATACGGGATCTTCTCCCGGTCGAGCACATAGCGGACCCAACCGACCGACTCGGTGTCGGCCCAGGTATGCCAGACGGCCAAGCGCGGCAGCTTGGACTCGTGACGGGGAACGTCCGGGACAAAAGATGCGCTTTCGAAATCCACGGCCAGCTCTGCGGCCGCCCGCTTCAGCGCATCCGCAAGGCCTTTTTGTTCCGCTATTATCCAGGAGCCGGGCGGATAATCCACCGATCCTGACTTGAACGGCTTCTCGGCGATCTCGACCCGGAAGGCCGCCAGACGATTCCGGAGCGCGAGAAGGGCTTCCTGGCCCGTGTCTTTGACCAGGAAGACAGGCCCCGATCCGCTCATCCGGCCCAGGGGCTCGAATCCCGCCTGGACCGGTGTCACCGCCACGTCTTTGACCTTGGCGTCGTCGATTCGTTTGGCCTCCACGCCGTAATGGACGGGGAGGGACCAGGAAACGTCATCATAAGGCTCATAAGGAGTGTCGGCCGGAAACTCCTGAGGCATAAGCAGGTCCACGGAGTAGTTCCGGTATGGCTGATCGAGCCGCACGACGTAGGTCCCGGCGGCGAACTCCCCTTCCTCGACCTTAAAGGGCGCAGCCGCCCGCGAAACCTCGATCCCGTGCGCGAGGAGAAGGTTGACCATCTGGGCCACGCGCCGGCGGTCGCCCTGGTCCTCAGGGATAGCGAACGCGAAGGGGCTTCCCTTCACGCCTTTCTGCCAGGAGTTGTAGCCCTTGCGATAAAAATCGCGGAGCATCTCTTTCGCGTTCTTGGACGCGTAGTCGAGAATCGCCAGACAGCCGCTCTCCATGTAATTCGTGTTGTCGCGGAGAGACCAGCGGAACTTCCGGTCCGGGGGCATCGGCCGGTACCATTCCCGGCTCGTGACCGGACGCCCCACGTAGCGCTCTTCGTTCGGCCTGAGGACCCGCTCGACGGTCTCGGCCGTGGCGTTCCCGAACGTCTCGTATCCGCGGCCCATGCTGTTGTGGTTGACGGCAAACGAGTCGAGGTAGTGGTGTCCCCAGCCCTCGCCGAATCCCCACGTCCAGACGCCGGGCATGCCCATGGACGTCAGGGCGCCGATCTCGGCGAAGGCCATCTCGAAGAACTCGTTGATGAGGATCGGGTCGAGGTTGTTGTTGAAGGGCCCCGTGCCGTTCCAGGTTTGGAGGAGCGGGATCGATTCGTGGAGGTCGTGGATGACAGTCGGATGGAAATCGAAAAACATCCGGCTCACGGCCCGCGTCAACTCCAACGCCTGCTGGTGCGTGTCTCGGTTGTTGTCGTGGAAGACGTAGTGCCCCCAGTAGGGGGGCGAGACCGGCGGCAGGCGCTCGAAATCCGTCTTGCCTTTGAGGTAGCGATAGAACCAGTCGACGGCCTTATCGCGCCCGTCCGGTTCCGAAACCGGGTTGATGAGGACGATGACCTCGCTCCGGATTTTCTGGATCATCGGCTGGTCCGATACGGCGAGGCGGTAGGCCAGCTCCATGACCATTTCCGGGCTGCCGGTTTCGGTGGAATGGAGGCCGGCGTTGAAATAGTAGATCGGACGCCCTTCGGCGATGAGACTCTCGGCCGCGTCCGGCGTCGTCTTGCGGGGATCGGCGAGGGCCGCGGTCGCCGCCTTGAGCCTCGCGAGGTCGCGGATCCCTTCCTCGTCGGCGACGGCGGCGAGGAGGATGTCCCTCCCCTCCTCACTCCGTCCGATGACCTCGACACAGACACGCTCCGAAGCCCGGTCAAGCTCACGGAAGTAACCGTAGATCTTGGCCGTGTTCGACAGCTCCCCTTCGGCCCCGACGATGTGGCCGAGATACCGGGTCGGCGACGGCACCGTGCCCGACGCGGGGACATAGGCGACCCACGGGCTGCCGAAGCGCGCCTCGGTCGTGAGTTTGGCGATCGCCTCCACCGACCCCGCTTCGGGGGTGTCCGGGGCGTAAAGGTTCCCCACCTGTCCGGACGCGGCGGCGATCAAGACGGCAAAGAGAAGCGGCCGGGAAATCCATGCGCGTTTTGCGGATTGTCTCATGGTTACATGTCCTCTCCTGTAGAAAAGTCTTTCGATGCTCATCCTTCCTCTCGACAAGGCCTGAAATATATAACCGGCCGCTTGGCGATGTCAATCGATGTCCCCGGCATCTCCTCCAGGCCCCGGCAGGATCGCTATTCGGTTACTGTGACCTTAGAAGCCAATTCGAAACGTCCCGGCTCACGATCTGCATGAACCGCCAGAGCCAGAGTGATCATCTGTGGCGCCAGGATTTCCAAAATGGGAAGCAGGCCAGGCGACACGGCCGGAAGCCGGAATGGTTTCATTTTGGCATCCTCCCCCACCCATTCGGCCTGGCCCCGTCCCTTGGTGACATCTTCCCGCATCCGGCGATTCAGTTCCCTGGTCTTGGCGCTCCCGGCGAAAACCAGCACAAACATCTCCGGCCCGATCATCTCAAAGGGTCCGTGCCGAAAGGCCGCACAGCTCATTCCCTCGGCATGAAAGTGGTTGGATTCCTTGATGATCAATGCCCCGGTGCCCACCGCCGCCAACGATTTCCCGCGTCCCACCAGGAACATATGGCGGATGTCCTGGAGCCTTTTCACCAGGGTCCCCACATGGTCTTTCCAGCCGGCCAGGAAACCGGAAACCGCCGGCGCGGCCGGCGTCAACTCCTGTTGCGCAGGGCGGGGGTCCCGCCCGGTCAGGATGCTTCCCAGCCATTCCAGGGCCAGCAGCGCGGACACATAGGTCTTGCAAGAAACCGAAAACTCACTGCCTGCGCAGGTCAATACCGTGGCATCGGCGCTTTGTGCCAGCGGGCTGTCTGCCACATTGACGACGGCGATCACCGCCGCCTGTTTGCGGTTGATTTGCAGCAGCCGGACGATTTCCGCACTTCGGCCCGATTGAGAAACGGCGATGATGAGGGTCCGGGAGCCAATAAGGCTTCTCATGTCATGAACCAACTCGGATGTTTCCACCAGGAGGGAGGTCAGGCCATTTTCCAGCAGTTTCAAATTCAGCGGGTGCAATCCATGGAAAGATGATCCCATGCCGGTCAAAACGATTTTCTGGAATCGCCCCTGGTGGAGACGGCGCACCAGGCCATTCAAAGCCGGAGAAACCCTCAGGTTTGACAAGGTGTCAGAAAGAGCTTGCGGCTGGGCTAGAATATCGTGCAGATATCGGCCTTCGAGGACTGGATATTCGGGGCGCAAATCAATTTCCTCCTTGCAGGAAGCGATGATGCCAGGCCCGTGCCGCCCCAACGAGCGGGGTGTCCGGTCCGAGTGAAGCCAGCGATAATTCGGTTTTTTCAAAGGGGACAAGCCCGCAGTTTTGCCGGATGATCCTACGGATCCCATCCAGGAACATCGGCCACTCCGACTGCAATCTTGGTTCCGCCGATATCAACGGCTCCGATCATGTTCTTTCCGGCCTTTCTCGGCGATAACGATTGGAAGCGCATTCTCTCTCCTCTCAGGCGCCAAAATAATAGAGTTTCCTCTATTGGAGCGTTGTGAAGGACCGCGCCGGAACTATATCGCCGGCCGCGAGGCGAAGTCAATCACCACCCCCCAGTTGTCAAGGCCACATGAATATTTCCGGTTCCGGGCAACGTGAATCTTTCCGCTTTTCGGTATCCGACCCAGAGCGGAAGCGAGATCTGCGAGAGCCGCTGACGACCGAAGAACGCTTCGTGCCTTGCGATGGAATGGTCGTCCCGCTGGAATGCTATTCCCCGCTCTTATGACGTGGTTCGGCTGTGCCGGGTGACGCGGCCTGTTCCACGCGCGGTCTGCATACCCGGATCGTCGTCAACCGTTCGATTTCCTGCAGCGGCGGCAGCTTGAAGTACGTGATCCCCCAGACGCGCCGTCTGCTCCCTTGTTCGTGAAGGACCATATTCACATGAAATATGGCGGGCCAGACTTTCCAGAAATCGCCGCAGATTGTGCGTCGTCAGGCGGTTTCGGATTCGCGTGCTGATTTCTTAAGCTACGGATTCCGTCTCTCATGATAATTTAGCTGACGCCGTTTGGCAAGGGTTCAAGCATCGCCATCCGGTTCAACTCCCTCCTCATCTTCATGGTCTCATTGCGGACCTTTTCCCTCTTTTTCAGGATCACGCGGTCCCTTCCGTAATACTTGTCTGCGGGGGTCACGTTGTCGATGGCCTCGTGATACCGCTGGTGATTGTAATATTCCACCCACTCCCGGATCCTTTCGGTCAACTCGGCGGGTGCATAGTAATTGTCCAATAGGACCACCTGGACATGCTCGACCCCGGTTTCTGCGATGGCCCTATCCAGCGTGTTTTTCACGTCCTCGGTCTTCATGGTCCGGCCTCAGGTCTATGGCCTGGCACGAAGCTCGCTGTGTTTCATCCAATTGGCCAGGAACAGCGCGGCGATGACAAAGGCCGGCCCTGATATCATGAGAATCCAATTCAGTTTTAATGCCGGGCGAATTGGGCGCCCCAAGCCCCAGATGACGTACAGGATCCCTGCGGCGGCATAGAGCGCCGCACCGATCCACTCCCACCGCCATGCCAGAACCAGGACGGCGATGAGAACGAAAGTGGGGATGAGATGCAAAGTGAGCGCGAGGAGGGTCTTCCAGAAGCCATAACCCGCGCCGAAAACATCTAGAGCAAACAAACTTAGAAAAGCGATGAACACGATCGACAGCGCGCGCGGCGCCCAGAACAAAGCCCGCCTGGAAAATTTAGTCATATTGCCTCCTTGTCCGGGATTATGATGGAAGGAAGGATTTTCCCTTTTCCCCAACGCCATGAATTTTCGCTCTGGGCAATAAATTTCCCCCCTTCACCACGCTCATACCATACTTCCGGCTGCAGGTCGATGTCAACAATCGAGAAAAGCGGCTAAGCTTCAGTCCCCCAGAGATCACACCGCCCAGGGCCGCGAAGGGTGCTCCAATCACCCTTAAAGCGGGGGGTTGGCGCTGAGATCAGCCCCTCCCTCGCCTCATCCACCACGCCCATGTTGATGAAAAACACCTTTCGTGTTGGTGGCTGAAACTACGGGTTTTTGGGGTATTTTGGCTCCATTGACCATGAACCAATAGACGATAAAAGTCTTGTCCCAGAAGCCACGTAACTCGCTGATTTATAAAGCGTTAAGAGAGTGCCGGAGGAGGGAATTGAACCCTCACCCCTGTCGCCAGGGACTGGATTTTGAGTCCAGCGCGTCTGCCAGTTCCGCCACTCCGGCACGGCGCGCTCAATATAGACGATTTCGTCCGGATTTTCAATCTTCGAGACTCCGTTTGACCTGACCGGCCGTTTTTGTTTACAATCCCTGCGTCGAGAAAGGATTCACGCCGTGGACAAACAGAAGCTCATCCGGATCGTCGACCGTTTCGCGGGCCTGAGGATCGTCGTGTGGGGGGATCTCATTCTCGACGAGCACCTCTACGGGACCACCCGGAGGATCTCCCGCGAGGCCCCGGTCCTCATCCTGAACTACCGGGACCAGGAGCATTCCCTGGGCGGCGCGGGCAATTCGCTCCAGAACCTCAAATCCCTCGGCGCCTTCCCTATTCCCGTCGGCGTCATCGGCCGCGATGAGGCCGGTAAAAAGATCCTGTCCATTCTCAGGTCGAAAAAGATGGTCACGGAATGGATCTATCGGGAAAAAAGCTACCGGACGCCCCTCAAGACCCGGATCCTGGCGGGCGAAGACAACACGCGGAAACAGCAGATCCTTCGCATCGACCGGGACGGCAGTGTCCCCGACGACCCGGTCTTGAAACGATGGCTCCGGAAGGCCCTCGGTCTCCTGATCAAGGACTGCCCGGCCCTGCTTATCTCCGACTACAACTATGACACGGTCAAGGAGGGCATCTACGCGGAGGTCCTCCGGACCACAGGAAAAAACAAAGTGCCTATCGCCGTGGACTCCCGGTTCCGGCTCCTGAGCTTCAAGGGCGCTACGGTCGCGACGCCGAACGAGGCCGAGGTCGAGGGAGCGCTCGGAATCGAGATCGCCGGGAGGGACGAGCCCCTCCGCAGGGCCGCCGGCCGGATCCTGAAGAAGCTCCGGTCTTCAGCCCTCCTCGTGACCCGGGGGTCCAGGGGAATGACCCTCTTCGAAAAGGGCCGGCCGCCTTTTGCCATCCCCATCCACGGGACCACCGACATCGTCGACGTCACGGGCGCAGGCGATACCGTGATCAGCGTCTTCACCCTGGCCCTGGCCGCCGGGGGTTCGTTCCGGGAAGCCGCCGAGCTCGCCAACCGCGCCGGCGGGATCGTCGTCATGAAGAAGGGCGCGGCGACCCTCACCCCCCGGGAGCTCAAACAGGCCATCCTATCTTGAAACCGAAGAAACTGAGGTCCTTAGCCGAACTGAGGAAGGCCGTCGAGGCCCAAAAGCGCCGCGGCAGGCGGATCGTGCTGGCCAACGGTTGTTTCGACCTTTTCCATGTGGGGCACGTCCGGTACCTCCGCGAATCCGCCAATCAGGGGGACGTCCTGGTCGTGGCCCTGAACAGCGACTCGTCCGTGCGCGCCCTCAAGGGAGCCGGACGCCCCCTCCTCCCCCAAAGGGAACGGGCCGAGGTCCTGGCCGCTTTCGAGTGCGTCGATTACGTCGTTATCTTCCGTGAACCCAACGTGGAAAAGGTTCTGCTCACCCTCAAGCCCGACGTCCATTCCAAGGGGTCGGACTACACGGTCGAGACCGTTCCCGAGAGGGAGACCGTCAAGAGCTACGGGGGAACGATCTTCATCGCCGGCGGGCCGAAGGTCCGCTCAACGAGGGACGTCGTCGGTCTCATCGCCGCCCGAAAGGACGCGGATGGATAAATTCCTGCTCATCCGGATGAGTTCGCTCGGCGATATCATCCATGCCCTCCCGGCCTTCGCCGCTTTGCGCCGGGGCTTTCCCGGCGCGTGGATCGTTTGGGTCGTCGAGGCCGCCGGGAAGCCCATCCTGGATTTGGTCCCGGGCATCGACGCGGTCGTTATCCGCGGCGAAAAGGGCTGGATAAGAAAGATCCGGGACAAGGATCAGACCGCGCTTGACCTCCAGGGCCTGATCAAATCGGCCCTGATCGCCCGACTATCCGGGGCGCGGAAGAGGATCGGTTTCTCCGGAAAGAACCTCCGGGAACCCGCGGCCTCGCTGTTCTATACAGACCGCCTCGAAGGGTTCCCCGAAGACGGCCACGTCATTGCCAAGAACCTCAAGCTTCTGTCGAAGATCGGGCTTGACGCCGGAACGGGAGAATACGAATTCCCGATCGTCATTCCCGAGTCCCTCGACCGGACCGTGGGGAACGCCCTCGCCGAGCTCGGCCGGCGCTCCGGCCAGGGGATCGTCATCTGCAACGTCGGAGCGGCATGGGAAAGCAAACGATGGGCGCCGGAGCGCTGGATCGAATTTTTAAGGAGGGACCGAAGAGAGGGTCTCTTTCATCTGCTTCTCTGGGGGAACGCCTCGGAAAAGGAAGCCGCCCTCAGGATCGGGGCCGCGACGGGAACGCCCGTGGCTCCCTTCTTCACCGTCCCTGAGGTCCTGGCCCTCATCAAGGGATCGCGGCTGCTGATCAGCGGCGACACGTTCGCTCTCCAGGCGGCCTGTGCCCTCGACATCCCGGTCGTGGGGATCTTCGGGCCGACCAACCCGGTCCGGAACGGACCGTTCCGGGCCAGGGACAGGACGGCCCTGTTCCCAATGGACTGCCATCCATGTTATAAGGGAACTTGTCCTTCGACCAAATGCATGAGCGCCGTTGAGGCCGAGGTCGTGGCCGGCCTGGTCCGGGAAATCCTCGAAAAAAATGGCTGACCTCAATCTGACCAAATTCATCACCCGTTGGAGGGTCCGGGCGGGAACCCTGGGGGTCCTCGGGGTTCTTGTTTTCGCCAGGCCCGCCTGGATACCTTTGCTCGCAGGGTTCGGCTTGAGCCTTCTCGGGCTTGGCCTCAGGGCCTGGGCGGCCGGTCATCTCAGAAAGGAAAAGATCTTAGCCGTCTCGGGACCCTATCGGTGGACGCGAAACCCCCTCTACCTCGGGAGCCTGCTCATCGGCGCCGCCATGGCCGTCGGATCCTGGTCATGGGGGGCGGCGGCGATCCTCGCGGCTTATTTCCTCGTCTTCTATCCCGTCGTGATCAACGAAGAGAGGAAGAGGATGAAGGCCCTCTTTCCCGCTGATTATGAGACCTACGGGAAGCGCGTGCCTCTCTTTTTCCCCTCCTTCAGGAAGGCCTCCGCCTATCAGAACGGCCCCTTCAGCCGGGCCCTGTACCGGAAGAACAAGGAGCAGCGGGCCCTTATCGGAACGGTCATCTTCTGGATCGTTCTCATCGCCAGAATGTATTTCCCGGGTTCCTGATCCCTGCGGTTCGTTGAGTTTCCCTTTTGCGCAGGACTCTGCTATAACTTCACCGTGCCCACGGACAGACGCATCGAGAGGATCACCCGGGTCCTGTCGGCCCGCCAGCCCGACCTCAGGGTCGTCCTCGAGGGCGTGACCATCGCCCACAACGCCAGCGCCGTCATCCGGACCTGCGACGCCGCCGGCGTCCTGTACCTCGACCTCATCTCGCCGAACCCCGACCTCCTCCGGCTGAACGAGGCCATCACGACCCGGGCCGACAAGTGGCTCGAGATCTCGGTCTACGCCTCGGCGTCCGAGTGTCTCAAGTCCCTGAAGGAGAAGGGGCTCAAGATCGTCGTGACCCGACTGGGCGGCGAGTCCGTCCCCTATACCGAATTGGATTACGCCCAGCCCCTGGCCCTTGTCTTCGGGAGCGAATCGGAAGGCATCTCGGACGAGGCCCTTGCGTTCGCCGATCGCATCGTCCATGTCCCAATGGTGGGCATGGTGCAGAGCCTCAATCTTTCCGTGTCCGTGGGGGTCGTTCTCTATGAGGCCTTCAAGCAGAGGCAGGCTAAGGGGTATTTCGACAGGCCGCGGCTCGCCCCTGAAGAACTCGAAGCCCTGGCAGCGAAGTGGTCGAGCAACAAATGAGGGGGAAGGAGTCCCGGCCCCTCCCCCCTTCGAGATATGGATACAGGAGCAGGAGGCTTGATTAGATCTTCGTCGCCCAGCGCCTGACGAACCGTTTCAGGCCCGTAGCGGTCGACCTGCCTTTTTCACCTAATAAAACGAGTTCGTCGTTCAGTTTCTTCATGCCTTCGTTCATTTCCCGGCCGAAGAGCGCCAGGCCTTCGCGCGCGTCCCTGAACGGCGCCATGGCCAAGGGCCCGCCGCTCTCTTCCTCTTCGACCTCCACGTCAAAGGTGAGCGGTTTCTTTTCCCTGAGGATCTCGAGCTTGACCTTATCGCCCTTCTTTTTGTTCTGGACGATCCCGCTGAGCTCGTTCACGGTCTCGACAGGGTTGCCCTCCGCCTTGACAATGACGTCCCCGACCCTCAGGCCGGCTTTCTGGGCAGGGCCCTTGTCCGTCAGCCGGTTGACCAGGAGGCCGGTCCCCTCCTTGACGCCGAAGTATTCGGACATCTCCGCGTTCAGCTCGTCCAGGTAGACGCCGATGAACTTGCGGTTCTCCCAGGAAAATTCCCTGGCCCTGGGCGAAACGAACGCCTTGGGGGGCTTAGGAGCCTTGTCCTTCGGCGTCACGGCCATGGGCGGTGGAAGGGGTGGGAAGAGCCTGGGGAACCGGAGCTCGAGTTCTCTCTTGGCTTCCGCCTCGGGATACTCGCCCAGCTTGACCTTGACCTCCATGGGTTTGCCGTCCCGCTCGACTTTCAGGATGACGTCCTCTCCGGGCTTCCTCTTCCGGATCTCGGAAGCCAGCATCTGGGTGCTCGTGACGTCCTGGTTCCCGAACTTGAGGATGACGTCCCCTTCCTTGAGCTTGGCCAATTCGGCCGGGCTTTCCTCATCGACGCCGACGACATCGATCCTTCCCGCCTCATCCTGGGCGATGGACAGGCCCAGCCAGCCTCTCCGGACCTTGCCTTTCTCCCGGATCTCCGCCGCGACCGTCTCGACAATGTCCACGGGGACGGCCAAGGCCATCCCCGAGGAGGGGGCTTCGGCCTTGCTCATAACGTATCCCGAGCCGACCTGTTCCTGGTCGCGAAACTCGAAGACCACCGGCCGGTCCTCCGTGTAGATGCCGCGAAGAATTCCGACCATCCGGCCGTTCCCGTCCACGACGGGGCCGCCGCTCGAACCCGGCGTCACCCAGATGTTCAACCTCAGCCTCTCGTCGGAGACCGAGCTGACGATGCCCTGGGTGACCGCGGGCGTCATTTCCGGAGAGATGCTGACGACGCAAATCCAGGCTCCCGGGCTGAGGTCTTCCTTCTTCCCCATCGGAAGGGGCGTCAGCCCCTTGCCCTTGGCCCGGATGAGGGCCAGGTGCGTCTCGGAGTCGAAGCCGAGGAACTCGGCGTCGATCCGCTTCCCGTCGGCCGTGATGATCGTGATCTTTTCTTCCCTCGGCGAGATCAGGGCCGTGGTCAGAATGTGACCGTCCTTGTCGATGACGACGCCCGTCGCGACCCGCCGCGTCCCGTTCCGGGCCTCAACCCGGACGACGGACGGATAGGTCCTTTTCGTGATACCGGCGATGTCCTTCTCGGCGGCAGCTCCCCCGGCGCTTTCGGCGCTCAGGCTCATCGCGAGGAAGAACAAAGCCGCCATGCTCATCGAGACGAATCTCAGATTTCTGCTCATGGCCGGAAAACCTCCTTAATACGTGATCTCCTGAGGCGATGCCTCAGAGACCTGCTCCAGTATGTAAACCGTTCGCGGTTCGTAGGACGCGTTGTGGACCTCGGTGGAATAGTCCATGGTCTCCATGACCTGGACCGCTTCGGTCGCGACGGGACCGGACACCATGCCCTTCCCCGTCACGCGCACTCCCTCGGGCTTCCTCAGGAAGAGGGCGTTCACGAGGACGAAGGTCGCCAGAAGGGCGGCCGCCCCTCCGGCGAAGGCGTACCTATAGGTCCGAAGGGCGCGGGCCCGGCGTTCCTTGCGCCGGGGAAGCTCGGCCAGGACCCTTCCCTCGAAACCCACGGGGGCCCCGACCCTTTCCAGCCGATCGAAAATATTACGCTCTTTCATGCTCCCTCACTTCATTCTTGGACGCGTAGGTGTCGCCATGGGCGGCTTTTTCCAGCATTTTTTTCAGGTACTCCCTTCCGCGGCTGATCCTCGCCTTGACAGTCCCAACGGGCCTCTTGATGATCCGGGCGATCTCCTCCTGCGAGAACCCCTCCATGTCCTTAAGAACGACCGGGACCCGGTACCTGGGGTGGAGCGCGTCCAGGGCTTCCCTCAGGTTGCGGATGAGCCCGGGGTCCGGAGGGTCTTCGGAATATATCCCCGCGCTATAGTTGTTCGGGAGATCGTCGAGGGAGACCGTCGCCATCTTCCGCCTCTTCTTGACCTCCGTCTTGGCCAGGTTGGAAGCGATGGCATAGATCCAGGAGGAGAGGGGCGCTACGGGTTTGTACCTGTCGGCCTTGAAATAGACCCGGAGGAACGTCTCCTGGGAGAGTTCGACGGCCTTCTGGTAGTCGCCCGTGAATTGATAGAGATAGTTCACGATCCTGTCCTTGTATAGACCCATGAGCCTGGCGAAAGCCGCCTCATCTCCTTCTTGGACATGGGAGATCAGCTCTTGTTCGTCCATGTTCAATTCGTTCAAACGCTTTTTCCCGCCTGTTCGTTGCATTTTCTCGGGCCGGAAAGGTCTCTTTTCTTCCGGAAACCCACCAAATTCTATGTTTTTTTGGGGTTTTGGACAACACCGTGAACTCTCGGCCGTCCGGCCCCCCAAGGGCCCCCCCTCCCCGCCCATTCTCTCGTTTACGGAAGCATTTCCTTTCGTGTGATTAAGACAATGGCACAGGGGCGATGCCCGGAGGAGGTCGTTCTAGGAAGAAAATGCTAACCTCATTGACAGCCATGATCCCCGATAAATACAATGGGGGCGTTCCGATGGAACTTTTTCCCGGGCAAATCCGTCAATCAAGGTGAATTGAGTGGAATTGAACAAGGTCATTCAACAATGCCTGCAAGGCGACAGAGAGGCTTGGGAAATGCTCGTTAACGCGTACTCCAGAAAGGTCTTCAACATGGCCTACCAGTTCTCCGGGAGCACCCAGGAAGCTGAGGACATGACCCAGGAGATCTTCCTCAAGCTCTACAGCTCCCTCCGGAAGTACGACTTCGCCAGGAATTTCACGGCCTGGCTCCTGACCCTCACCAAAAACCACCTCATCGACGAGTATCGTCGGACCAAGTGGGAGAAGACACAGCGGGACGAATTCAATGATCAGGTCATCGCCCAGGACGCCTTCTCCGGCCCCGAAAGGAGCCTCGTCCGGGAAGAGAACAAGAAACTCGTCTGGGAAAGCCTCGATCGCCTTTCGCCGGAGATCCGGATGGCCGTCATCCTCCGGGACATCCAGGGTCGGACCTACGAGGAGATCGCCGAGAGCCAAAGCCTCCCGTTAGGGACCGTCAAGTCCAGGGTGAACCGGGGACGCCTGCAGCTGGCCCGGATCCTCAAAGACAGGCAAGGAGAATTGACATGAACGACGCGCACGTGGAGGAGCTTCTTTCGGCCTACCTGGAAGGCGGGCTGGACGAATCCCGGGCCGCTGACGTCGGCCGACACTTGGCGTCCTGCCCCGATTGCAGCCTCCTGCTCGAAGCCATGAAGGACGTCCGAAAGGCCCTCGGCGCGCTGCCGGAAGTGGACCCCTCGCCGGCCCTTCTCCGGAAGCTCTACGCCATCCCGGAGAAGCGGCGGTTCCGCCTGGTTCCGGACTTTCTGCTCCGCCCGTCGCTCCAGCCGATCTTTGCCGGCGCCACCGCCCTGCTCGTCTTCGTCTCGTTCCTGGCCTTCAGCCCCGGCGGCAGGACGTTCCAGAAGAGCATTAACCGTCAGCTCCACGTCGGCTACAGCAAGGTCGAGAAGCTCTACGCCAAGGCCGGCTCCATGACCGACGAGATGGGCTCCTACAAGGAAACGATCCTCGGCTCCCTCAAGAACGTGAGACTCTTGCAGAAGGGCGGGGAACAATAAATCAAGACACATGGAGGTTAACATGGAAGAAAAGATCATCATTCAGAAGAGACCCCCAAAGTCTCCGGCGGCGGCCGGGATCCTGTCCGGCCTTTTTCCCTTCGGGATCGGGGCCATGTACAACGGCCAATTCCTCAAAGGGATCATCTACCTGTTCATCTTTGCCGGCCTGGTGACCATGCAGGGCCACGGCAAAGGCCAGCCGTTCTTCGGCCTGGTCCTGGCCGGGTTCTATTTCTACCAGATCATCGAGGCCGTCCAATCGGCCAACGCCATCAACCGACGGGCCCTGACGGGTAAGGAGGACGAAACCGCGAAGATCGAGGACCAGATCCTTGAGCCGGCCAAAGCGGGCTCGGTTTTCTGGGGCATCGTCCTCGTCGGCCTGGGCGCTTTGCTCCTCTTGGCCAACTTCGACGTCGTCGATTATGACGTCCTGTTCGACTTCTGGCCGGTGGCCGTGATCGGGCTCGGGCTGAAGCTCGTCATCGACTATGCCCGGGCGAAGAAGGAGAAATGACCATGGCAAGAAATCCACGAAGAGATTCCTTGGTCTGGGGATTCATCCTCATCATCATCGGCCTCATCTTCCTGCTCGAAACGCTGGACGTCGAGGTCTGGGATTCGGTCGCTCGTCTCTGGCCCTTGGCCCTCATCCTCTGGGGTTCATGGAAGCTTTACTTCGGGATCAAAGAGAGGAACGAGTCCGGCAAGACCGTAAAGCCCGGTCAGGAATAGACCCATGAAGGCCAGAGAGGTCCTGCTCCTCATTCTGATCGTGGCGGCGGGTGTCTTTTTCCACTACGCACACACGGGGAAGCTGAACCTTGACGGCGACTGGGAGTGGGGCGTTTTCGATTTCGGCGTATCCTATTCTTATGAGGAATCGCAGACGATCGAAGCCCCCCTCCCCGCCCGCCTGGAGGTCCGCAACGCGCACGGCGACATCGACGTCCGGAGCGCGGACCAGGAAGACATCCGGTTGATCCTCCACAAGAAGATCCGGCGGAGGAAGGAGGCGGAGGCCCGCGAGGTCGCGGACTTGCTCAAGCCCGTGATCACGAGGACCGGGGACCGGATCATCATCTCATCCAATCGGGGCGAGTTCAAGAAACGCAACTTCGAGACAAGCTTCACCTTGGTCATCCCGAGGAATCTGGACGTCATCATCGAAAATTCCTACGGGACGGTGAAAGCGGCCGGGATCCGCGGCGGGGAGATCGTCAATCCGCACGGCGAGGTCGTCGTGATGGATGTCGAAGGAGAACTCGCTGTCACGAACAGCTACGAGGACGTGGACATCGAGGGTGTCGGAGCCTCCTGCCGGGTTTCGGCCAAACACTCCGACGTAAGCGTCCGAAGGGTGGGCGGGGAGGTCTGGATCGACCATGGCTATGGGAAGGTCATCGTCGAGGATACCGCAGCGGACGCCACCATCAGAGGAGATCACACGGAGGTCGCCGGGCAGAGGATCAAGGGACGGGTGGACGTCAAGACCAGCTATGAGAGGATCTCCCTCCGCGACGTGGGCCCGGCGGTCGTCGACGGACATCACTCGGCGGTCGAGGCCGAAGGGGTGGCCGGCAGCCTCAAGGTCGCAACGAGCTATGAGAACGTCCGGGTCGACGATATCCGGGGCGACCTCATGGTCGAAGGCAAGAGCGTCGAGGTCATAGGAAGGTCCATAGCGGCCCGGGAGGTCCGGATCACAACGTCCTACGAGAACCTCGATCTCGCGGGCTATTCCGGAAGCGCCATCATCAGCTTGTCTCATGGGGACGCCCTCCTGGCGCCGTCCTCGCTCGATTTCCCCATCGAAGTCAAGAACGTTTACGGCACCGTCCGCCTGTTCCTTCCGAAGGGGGAACCAGGGCCGATCGAGGCCCGCTCCCGGGGCGGAGAGGTCAAGTGGGGCCTCGCCGAGCCGCCGTCCATCAACCAGACGAACGGAGAGGCCGTCGTTAAGGCGTTCCTTGACCGCATCCAAAGGCCCGGCATTTTACTGTCGACGACCTACGGAGATATTTACATAGAAGAATCCAACGGCCCACGAGCCGAATAATCGACACACCGCTGGGCCGGGAGGCCGGAGGGGGGCGGTTGATTGACATTGCCGTGCGCCAGCGGTATATTCCCAGCGTGGGAAAGAAAGGAGATCCATCATGAAACGATTGAATCCGGGCGCTTTTTTCTTAATCCTTGGCCTCACGGTTTGTCTTCAGGCGCAACAAAACCAACCCAAGCTTTCCATCATACCGGTGGCCGGGCCGGTTTATATGCTGGAGGCCGGCGGCAACGGCAATGTTGGAATAGTGGCCGATCCTGCAGGGGTATTCATGATCGACGCTATGGAGGAAGAGATGGCCGGGCAGATCCGCGCGGCCATCCGGCCCGTGCCCGGCGGCGACCGGGTGCGGGTGCTGGTCAATACCCACTGGCATGGGGATCATGTCAACGGCAATAAAGCCTTCGGTCCTGCGGCTATTATCGTCGCCCATGAGAATGTCTGGTCCATGAACGCCGCCGACCAAGTCCTGTTCGGCGGGACCATCAAGGCCCTCCCCGCCGGCGCCCTGCCCGTTATCACCTACTCCGACAAGCTGGTCGCGCATGCCGGCGGCGAGACCATCAGGCTCGTTCATTACCCTCGCGCCCATACCGACGGGGACGCCGTGGTTTTCATCGATTCGCTGAAGGTGGTCCATATGGGCGACATGTTCTTCAACGGTATGTTCCCGTTTCTGGATGTGGCCAACGGGGGCGATATCGATAATTGGGTGCGGCAGCTGGATATCATCCTTGCCGCCCTGCCGGCCGACGCCAAAATCATCCCCGGCCACGGCCCTCTGGCCGGCGTAGACGAGCTCAAAGCTTTTCGTCAAATGCTTTATGATTCGGCCGAAATCGTCCGCGGACAAATGAAGGAAGGAAAGACTCTGGAGCAAATCAAGGCGGCAGGGGTGCCGGATCGCTTGGCTCCCTGGACGAAAGGATTTCTCCCCACTCCTGATTGGTTGGAACTGGTGTATCGGAGTCTCGAGAAACATAAATCGTCATAGTTCTATAGGCGCGCCGGCTATGAGCGCGATGGAATATCGGATCGCTGGTTTCATGATGCTCGTATCCTTGACGGCAGGAGGATGCGTCCTTGCGGACCGAATGAGCGGCGTCTCCGATGCGAAGGCATTGCAGAAAACCGGCGACCCCGCGGAAGCGACGATATTAAAAATCTGGGACACGGGCATGACCGTTAACGGTGACCCCGTCGTCCGTTTTTTACTTCAAGTGCACCCTTACGGAAAACCGGGCTATCAAGCGGAGACCAAACTTCGGATATCACGGCTCGCTATCTCGCGATATCAACCGGGAGCCGTGGTGCCGGTGAGGATAGATCCGCGTCATCCGGATCATGTGGCCCTCGACATCTATGACTTCGGAAAACACGATAAATCTCCGCATCTGGAGTCTTCATGGAGGTCCTGCGGGAAGGCGTCCGCCTGGGGGCATTCGAATGCCCCGACGTCCTGACCACCTCTCGGGTTCTTGTCTGGAGCACGAATTCTCTGCTTCCGTTCAGCCTGACGGCCCGGGAGTTGGGCAAGAGAGAAGAACTGGAAAAGCGGGTTTCCCGAATCGCGGATCTGCTGCGGGAATTCACCGCGCCGCGGACACTTTGAATATTGGCCCGAAAAGGGGTATCTTGGATCTCGGGAGGTCTAAGATGGACGGAGAGCTCATCCCGAAAGCCGCGGACATCCTGAGGAAAGCCAAGCGCGTCGCGGCGCTCACGGGGGCCGGGATCTCGGCCGAATCCGGAGTCCCAACCTTTCGCGGAAAGGACGGCCTGTGGCGCCAGTTCCGGGCCGAGGACCTGGCCTCGCCCGAAGCCTTCGCCCGCGACCCGAAACTCGTCTGGGAGTGGTACGACTGGCGGCGCCGCTTGATCGCCGGATGCGCCCCCAACCCGGGCCACAACACGCTGGCCAAATGGGAGAAAGTCATCCCCGACTTCATCCTCATCACCCAGAATGTGGACGGACTTCACCCGCTGGCCGGCACGACGAACCTCCTCGAGCTCCACGGCAATATCTGGAAAGTGCGCTGCGTCAACGACGGCGCAGTTTCAGATAACCGCGACGTCCCGCTGCGTGAGATTCCGCCGCGATGCCCCGACTGCGGCGCCCTCCTCCGCCCCCACATCGTCTGGTTCGGAGAGATGCTCGACCAGGCGGTCGTCGGCCGCGCCTTCGCCGCAAGCGCGGCCTGCGAAGTGATGCTCGTCGTCGGGACCTCGGCCATCGTCCATCCCGCCGCTTCGCTCCCCCTCTATGCCGCCGAAGCCGGCGCGGTTATTATCGAAATTAATCCCGATCCGACGCCGCTCACGCCGCACGCCGATGTGTCGCTCCGCGGACCCGCCGGTGAGATCCTCCCCCTCATCGACCGGGAGTTCTAGTCCTTTCGCCAATTCGACTTCTACAAAAGCAGGCAGCGCGACCGGCCGATAAGCGGCGGCCGGATCCGGATGGGATATCGGGCCATGGCGACTTCTCCTTCAGCCTGCGCCAGAGCCTCACCTGGCGGAAGGAAGTTGCCCGGACGACGGTTCTATGAGTGCTTGCCCTTGAAGTTATAGATCCTCTGGATCAGGCCGCCGTTGATCTTGATGTTGAAATAAGAGATCAGATTGGTCAGGTCCTTCTTGTATTTGGTCACGTAGCGGACGAAATCGATCTCCTTCTTGGACCTGAGCAGGTTTTCGAACTCGGCCACCTCGTCGTGGAGCTCGATGAGGAAATGGTTGATCGTCCGGTATTGGGCGTTGATCTCGATGAGGTCCTTGCCGGAGAGTTTGCCGAAATCGACGAGCGGCGGCAGGGCCTGCAGAATGAGCAGGCTCTCCGTGTGCAGTTCGTTGACCGATTCCCGGATCTCCTGGAAGAAGGACCTGTAATCCTGCGGGTTTTTCATCCGGACAGGGACCCGCTCGAGGAGCCGATCGTACTGGCCCTTCAGAGAGATGATGTATTCCTTGACCCCCAGGTATTTCCGTTTGAAGTTGAAGAGGTCGATGAAGTCCCTGCCGATGTAGATCTTGTCCTCGTAGTGGCTCAGGAGCTCCTGGGGGGAATGCGTGTAATATTGGATCTCATACCGCCGCCCCTCGGAGTCCCTCTCCCTGAGGCGCGCCAGCACAAGGAAGCCGTTCTGCTCGATGAAGTAGCTGCTCGTGTCGATGAGCACAGAGTACATGGCCAGGTTCTGGATGATGTACTCCTTGAGGTGGTTGAGGAGTCCCTCCTTCCGGGTGGTGAGATCGGTCACGGCGTCGTTGGGGGTCGGCGTCAGGACGGAATAGGACGGGGACAGCAGGTAAAGGACGGGGCCGGTCCCGAGCTCCAGGTAGAGGTTCTTGAGGGTGTTCTGGTATAGGTCGTCCAGGAGGACCGGCTTCAAGGGAGGAAGGTCCTTGACGTCCAGCTTGAGGAGTTCTTCGATCTCGTTCATGGGATTCCCTCGATTCCAGAATGATAGTAGCACTCAAAATCCAGGAATGTCAACCTAACGCCTGAGGGTCCAGGCGTCGTTGCCGTAGCGATCGGCCTCGATCCCGGAGATCTCCTGCCAGGCCGCCGCATCAAAGGAGAGGGGTTCCAGCTTGACCCCGAAGAACTCGGAGAAGCCCAGGGAGAACCGCGAGGCCGCCCAGTCAAAGGCTACGGGCCGGCCGAGGGCCTCGGAAAGGGAGGTCATGTTGACCCCGGCGGCCTCGGCGTCGGACCTGGCCACGGCATTGAGGAGCGCATCGTCCTTCTCGAGAGGGACGGACCCGTGCTGGATGAAAGAGGCTCCGGTCCTTTTCTGGGCGCTGCCGATGATCTTCCGGCCGCCGATCTCGACCTCGTCCCTGGCCGGGAAGGCGAAACACGGCATCGTCCCCCGGACGTAGGCCGGAGGGGACGCCGGAGCGAGACGCGCGGAGAGACCCATGAGAGCGAGACCCTTGATAAGCGCCAGAGAGATGAGCTGGTAGGAATCCCGGAGGGTGGACGTGAACGTCTCCGTGTCGGATGAGGCGAGGGAATAGGTCAGCTCCTTGTCGTGAAGGACGACCTTCCCGCCGGTCATGCGCCGGACGACGTCGATGCCGTTCGCGCGGCAGAAGTCGAGGTCCGCCGCCCGGACGACGTCCTGCCCGTAGCCCAGGGAGGCCGTGGGCTTCTCCCATCGGTAGAAGCGGAGAAACGTCCGGGCCCCTTCCCGGGCCCTGGTGAACAGATATTCGTCCACCGCCATGTTCAACGATCCCCGGAGCGGAGCTCTTTCGGCGATGAGCAGCCAGGTTTTCATGTGACGGTCCATGGTTCAGGAAAAGAAGAAAATTTTGGAGCGGGCAATGGGACTCGAACCCACAACACCCGGCTTGGGAAGCCGGTACTCTACCATTGAGCTATGCCCGCTCGATTCGCCTTTCAGAGCACGGGAATTCTAGCATATTCCGGTATGTTGTCAACCTCTGGACCGGCGTCCCATCGACACGTGACCTCGCCTTTCCGAGTTGTTGGCTTGCTTGCATGCGGAACCATCTCTTTCTGTGTGATGGAATCACTAAAGGCTAAACTCTTACTGAGCGGCACTGGATGCCGCCCGTAAGCCCCCGTAGCGGAGGGGGGACCCTCGGCTTATCCGATGGGGGGAACCGACGGGACTGGTTCCCCGGGGGTCGGGGGCCAAGGGCGGCTCCAGGCCGCTCGCACTTCCCCTCGCCGGGACATACTGCGGCCGACGGAGGGCGCGCCCCGAGCCTAAATTCCTTCTCACATGAAGAGAGATGCTTGCCCGACCTGCGTTCGAATTGACACGGTCTCAGGAGGAATCTATAATCTAGAAGTCCTACCGGAAAGGCGGACGCCATGCCCCATGACGAGAATCAGGCCAAACAGAACGCGGACGGGGCCTCCCGCCTCGGGAAGTCCCTCGTCCTCAAGGGAGATATCTCAGGCGACGGGGACGTGGTGATCGAAGGCCTCGTCTCCGGAGGGATCGACCTGGGCCGTCACGACCTCGTGGTCGAGAAGGGCGGCCGGGTCGAAGCCGACGTCCGCGCCCGGAACGTCACCATCCACGGCGAAGTGACGGGGAACGTCCAGGCTACCGAAAAGGTCTTCATCTCGGAGACCGGTTGGATGAAAGGCGACATCGCGGCCGCCGTGATCTCCATCCTGGCCGGCGCCCGGTTCAGGGGCAGCATCAAGATGGAGCGCCCGTCTCCTAGTTGATGTCGATTTCGCCCTTGTCACGTTCCCTCCGCTTCCGGTCCATCTCATCCCATTTCTTCATGCAGTCGGCGTCGTGGCCCCTGATCATGGAGCACTGCAGGTACTCGGAGATATAAATGATGCAGGCCCGGATGGCCTTGCCGGCCGGGGTCTGCTTGTAGTCGTTCCCGTGGATGGAGAAACCCTTGTAGTTCAGTCCGGCGGCCAGGGCCTGGCCCTTGGCCTCGGCCTCGATGGTCCGGGTATCCACGATCTCTCCCGTCTCCGTGTCGACGACCTTCAGATCGATGGCGATATAGGCCTTGTTCTTCTTGCCGCCCACGCTGATCCCTTTGAAGCTGACGCCGCCGCCGGTCCCCTTGACGTCCTCTTCGAAGGACGAGACCGTCGCGGCCACAAGGTACTTGGCCCCTTTGAGCTTACCCATCTTGACCTTCGTCGCGGCGTCGACCCTGTCGGTGTCGCTCAGGTCCTGTTCCCCGAGGACGGCGTCGATATCTTTCCTGTCGAGGACCTGGAAGGACCGGGTCGATACCAGCTCGGAGGCGAGCATATCAGACAGCTCCATGCCGACGGAGCCGGTCCACCAGCCGGCGCTCGTGTGGTTTGTGAACCTCAGAACACCCATCCGGGGTTTTTCCTGGGCGAAGCCTGTCCCGGCAATGACCGCGAACAGGAGTGCCGTGGCCGCGGTAATCCATAGGATTCTTTTCATGAGGACCTCCTTCATTTTTCCGTTCATTCAAGACCTGAGGATTATATAGCATAACATCGTCGCTCTTGTCTATTCGGCGACGGCTCTCTAAAATTACCGATAGGATTCTTTCTCTGACCCGCGTCCTATCGGCATTTTTGGACGGCTCGGGACGTGCTATAATCATTCCTGATGCGTGAGTTCGAGCTCCACTCCGAATTCGAGCCCAAAGGCGACCAGGTCGGGGCCATCAAAAGCCTGTCCGAGGGCCTGGAACAAGGGCTGAAGCACCAGGTCCTGATGGGCGTCACGGGGTCCGGAAAGACCTTCACCATAGCCAATGTCATCGCGAAGGCCCGGCGGCCCGTTCTGGTCATCTCCCACAACAAGACGCTGGCTGCCCAGCTCTACCAGGAGTTCCGGCGCTTTTTCCCCCGGAACGCCGTCGAATACTTCGTCAGCTACTACGACTACTACCAGCCCGAGGCCTACCTGCCGTCCTCCAACACCTACATCGCTAAGGAGGCGACGATCAACGACGAGATCGACCGGATGCGCCTTTGCGCCACGAACGCCCTGTTTGACCGCCGGGACGTGATCATCGTGGCCTCAGTCTCCTGCATCTATGGCATCGGCGCCCCGGAAACCTATTATTCCATGAGCTTCGGCCTGGAGAAGGACCAGGTCCTGAGCCGTAAAAAGATCCTCGAGAACCTCGTCGGCATTCAGTACGAACGGCAGGAGTCCGACTTCAAGAGGGGTTCATTCCGCGTCCGCGGCGACATCATCGAGGTCTTCCCTTCTTACGAGGACTTCGCCTACCGGATCGAGCTCGAGGACGGCCGGGTCAAGGCCCTGTCCGCCGTCGACCCGCTCCTGGGAAAGACGCTGGATTCCTATGAAAAGATCATGGTCCATCCGCGGACGTTCTTCTCGACGCCGCGGGACGTCCTCAAGGCCGCGGCCGACGGCATCGAGCGGGAACTCGTCCAGAGGACCGAGCTGTTCAGGTCCGAGGGCAAGTTCATGGAAGCCGAGAGGATCGAGGAGCGGACGCTTTACGACCTGGACATGCTCAGGGAGCTCGGATACTGTCCGGGCATCGAGAATTATTCCCGCTACCTGAGCGGCAGGGATCCCGGCGAGCCCCCCTTCACGCTCCTGGATTACTTCCCGAAGGACTTCCTGACCATCATCGACGAATCGCACGTCACGGTCCCCCAGATCGGCGGGATGTATCACGGGGACAGGTCCAGAAAAATGACCCTCGTCGACCATGGCTTCCGTCTGCCCTCGGCGCTGGACAACCGGCCGCTGAACTTCGAAGAGTTCGGGGAAAGGGTCAACCAGGTCCTCTACGTCTCGGCGACTCCGGCTTCCTACGAGGTCCGGACGTCGGAAAACCGGGTCGTGGAGCAGGTCATCCGGCCCACCGGCCTGACCGACCCGGAGATCGAGGTTCGGCCGGTCAAGGGCCAGGTGGACGACCTGATGGCCGAGATCAGGAAGAGGACGAAACAAAACGAGCGGACGCTCGTCACGACGCTGACCAAGAAGATGGCCGAAGACCTGACGCGCCACTACCACGAGCTTGGTCTCCGGGTGCGCTACCTCCACTCGGACATCGAGACCCTGGACCGGGTCATGATCCTGAGGGACCTGCGGAAAGGCAAGTTCGACGCCCTCATCGGGATCAACCTGCTCCGGGAAGGCCTGGACCTGCCCGAGGTCTCGCTCGTGGCCATCCTGGACGCCGACAAAGAGGGGTTCCTGAGGTCGTCGAGCGCGCTCATCCAGACGTTCGGGCGGGCGGCCCGCCACGTCGGGGGGAAGGCGATCCTCTATGCCGACGCGTTCACGGATTCCATGAAGGCGGCCATCGAGGAGACGGGCCGCCGCCGGAAGATCCAGCAGAAATTCAACCTCCGGCACGGGATCACGCCCCAATCCATCATCAAGGGCATCGACGAGGTCCTGAGGAGCGTCTACGAACGTGATTACTTCGACCTCACCGGGATCTCAGAGGACAAGGAGATCACCCTTTCCCCGGAGAAACGGAAGAAGAGGATGGAAGAGCTCGAAAAGCTGATGCGGGAAGCGTCCAAAAACCTCGAGTTCGAGAAGGCCGCGAAGTTCAGGGACGAGCTCAGCCGGCTGAAGAAGCGCGAGCTGGAGCTCTCCCTGTGAAGGCGGCGGACGAAAAGGGCCATTGGGAGAACGCATGCCGGGCGGACTGAAAGGCAAGGTCGCGGGATTCCCGGAAAAGCCGGGCATCTATTTCTTCCGGGACGCGGCGGGCAAGGTCCTCTACATCGGCAAGGCCAGGTCCCTGCGGAACCGGGTGCGGTCCTACTTTTTGCCCGATCCCGACGTCAAGGTCCGGAACATCTTGAGGGAGACGGCGGACATCGACTACCTGCTCACAGGCTCCGAAAAAGAGGCGGCCTTCCTCGAGAACAATTACGTTCAGCAGGTCCAGCCGAAGTTCAACCTCAGGCTCAAGGACGACAAGAGTTTCCCTTACCTGAAGCTGACCGTACGGGACGAGTTCCCCGGCGTCTATTTCAGCCGCAAGGTCGAAAGGGACGGGGCGAAGTACTTCGGCCCGTTCAGCCCGGCCTCCCGGGCGCGGAAGACCATTCACCTCGTGAACAGGAATTTCGGAATCCGAGGCTGTGAGGAAGCGGCCTTCAAGGGACGCAAGAGGCCCTGTCTGGAACACGACCTGGGGCTCTGCTCGGCCCCGTGCGTCGGCCTTATTTCGGAAGCCGATTACGCGAAGGGCGCTGAGGACGCGAGGCTCTTCCTCGAGGGCCGGACGGCCGAGTTGACGGAAAGCCTGAAGCTCAGGATGAGGGCCGCGGCGGATGCCCATCAGTTCGAGGAAGCCGCCCGCTGGCGCGACCTCATCCGGACCCTCGAAGACATCAAACAAAAGCCCCGAACGATCTCCGTCGGCCTCGAAGACCTCGACGCGGCGGGGTTCGCCCGGTCCGGGGACGCGGCCGCACTCCACATCTTTTTCATGAGGCGGGGAAAGATCCGGGATTCGCGCGAGGCCTTCATCAAGGAGGCTTCGGGAAGCCCGGACGGCAAGGTCCTGGCAAACCTCCTTTCACGTTTCTATGCGGCCGCGGAGAAACCGAAAAAAGTCCTTTTGCCGTTCGAACCGGCCGATGGACGCCGATTGCAGGAAGAGGTCTTCCCGGGTCCGAAGAAGAAGACACAGATGATCGTTCCCAGGGCCGGAAAATACGCGAGGCTCGTTGAGCTGGCCAATAAGAACGCCGAGATGGCGCTCCGCAGGAAAGAGAGGGATCTCTCCCCCGTCCTCCACCTGGCGCAGGTCCTGGGAATGCCGACGCCGCCGGAGAGGATCGAGGGCTTCGACATTTCAAATACGGGCGGCGACGAATCGGTGGGCTCACTCGTCGTCTTCGACGGCGGAGTTCCCAACAAGGACGAGTACAGGAAGTTCCGGATCCGGACTGTCGTGGGGTCAAACGACACGGCCAGTTTGGAGGAGGTCGTCCGACGCCGCTGCGTCCGACTCAAGGAAGAGGGGAACCTAGGACCCGGGCTCATCATGGTGGATGGCGGGAAGGGACAGCTCGCGGCCGCGGTCAAGGCTCTTGGTGATGCGGGAGCGGGGAACGTGCCTGTGATCTCCCTGGCCAAACGGGAAGAGATCATTTTCACGCCCCATCATCCCGAAGGCATCCGGCTGGACGGAACGTCGCCCGCCCTCAAGCTCCTCCAGCATATTCGGGACGAGGCCCACCGTTTCGCCATCACCTTCCACAGGAAGCGCCGGGAAAAAAAGAGCTTTGGGTCCGAACTGGACGGCATCCCGGGCCTGGGTCCCAAAAGGAAAGCCGCTCTGCTCGAAAGATTTAGGAGCCTCGACGCCATTCTTTCCGCATCCTTCGCGGACCTCGCGGCCGTCGTCGGGGAAAAAACCGCCCTGACCCTGATCTCCGCCTTGAGGAAATAGAACAGGGGGATTCAGGCCACGATCCGGATGATCCAGGCGAGGAGGACGGCGACTGAGACGCTCAGGGCGGCGGACAGAAAGGCGATCTTTTTCCCCATTTCTTTCCAGAGCATGGCGAACGTGGACAAGCAGGGAATGAAGAAGCTGACGAAAACCGTGAAGACAAGGAGCTGTTCCTTGGTGATCACGGTGAGGAGGTCCCGGTAGCTGGTCCCCAGGGCCTGAAGCATCATGATCAATGACAACTCTTTTCGCAGGAACCCGAACACGAGCGTCACTCCCAGTTCTCTGGGCAATCCCAGCGCCCCGGCGACAAGGGGCGAGAGGACCGCGTTGATCGTCCGGTCGACGTGGAAGGCTTGAAGCACGCTCAGGAAGACGCTCCCGGCAATGAGGAGCGGCCAGGCGAACGCCAGGAACGAGCGGAGCTGGAAATAGGTCTTTTTCAGGATGTTCCTGAACGAGGGCCGCTTCAGGGTCGGGATCTCGAGAATGAGCCCCGGGGACGGCGCTTTGGTGAACAAGGTGATCACGCGTCCGAGGACGGCCACGAGCAGGATGTTCAGGACGTAAAAGCCAAGGGCGGCCCAGGGACCCAAATAGAACGCTACCAGCGCCAGGATGACGGTCGTCCGGGCCGAACATGGAATGAACGGGATGAGGAGAGACGTGATGATCCGGTCGCGCCTGGACTCCAGGATCCGGGTCGAAACGATCGCCGGCACGTTGCAGCCGAAACCGAGGATGAACGGGCCGACCGATTTCCCGTGAAGGCCGATGTGGTGCATGAAGGCGTCCAGCAGGAACCCCGCCCGGGCCAGGTATCCGAGGTCCTCCAGAAAGGCCATGAAGATGAGCAAGGGGACGAAATAAGGCAGGACGATGGCGATCCCCCCCCCGATGCCCTGGACGAGCCCGTCCGCCAGGTGGAAGAGGACGTTCGAACCGAGGTGCCTGCCCAAGTCCTGATCAAGGGACGTGAACGGCTTGAGAAGCAGGGTTTCGAGCGGGTTCCCGATCTTGAAGATCAAAAAGAAAAACGCCGTGAACACCGCGGCCAGGATGACGTAGCCATAGAAGGGATGCATGATGACGTCATCGACCTTCCTATCCCATGGCACTTTTCTCCCCCGTTCGACCAAGCTGGCCTCCTCGGCGACCTTCAAGGCCTGGTGGTGGCGTTCGGCGGAGATGATCTCATAGGCCGGGGCGCTCCGGCCGGATTCGATGCCGAGGCGAACGCGGTCGACCTCGGCCTTGAGGCCCGGTTCCAACTCGCCCAGCATCACGTCGCAGAAGAGCCTGTCGGCCTCGATCATCTTGACCGCCGTGAACCGGCGGTTGGCCACGAGCGGAAATTCCGGAGGAAGCAACCTCGCCAACTCCTCGATGCGGCTCTCGACGTCCCTGGACCAGGTCCGCGCCCCGGGCTTCCCGGCGTCTTCGAGGGTTTTGAAAGCCTCGTTGAGCAGTTCTTTGACACCCCTGCCGCGCGACGCAATGATGGGAACGACCGCGACGCCTAAAAGCGACGCCAGTTTCCCAGGGTCGATCTTAACTCCTTTTTTTTCGGCCAGGTCCATCATATTCAAGGCAACGACCATGGGCCAGCCGAGCTCGATGAGCTCGAGGGTGAACTCAAGGCTCCTCCCCAGGACCGAGGCGTCCACGACGTTGATGATGAGGTCGGGCTTTTCCGAGAACAGATGGGAGAGCGCTGTCTTCTCCGCCGGGTCGGATGGGCAGAGCGAATAGGTCCCCGGCAGGTCGATGATATCCAGGAGGCGGCCCTCGATCGAGACCCGGCTATGGGTGTGTTTGACGGTCGTCCCGGGGAAATTCGAGGTCTCGGCCTTCAGGCCTGCGATCGAATTGAAGAGGGTGCTCTTGCCGCAGTTGGGCTGGCCGATGAAGATGACCGTCGGGGCGTCAGGGCCGGCCATCCAGGACCTCGACCGTGATCTTCCTGGCGATCCCCCGTCCCAGGGCGATTCGCATATCGGATAAGGAGCTCCGGACGAGGATGGGACCTTTCAGGATGGCCGCGGAATCGAGCTCGACGACGTCCCCTTTATGGAAACCAATGGCCAAAAGGCGCCTCCGGACCGATTCGCCGCCGGCGATATCGACGATCCTCAAATGCTTGTCGATCGGGGCTTCAACCAGGCTCATCCTTTTCGTTCTCATGTATCGTTCTCCGGCATGATATCCCAATTCCTCGCCTTTGTGAACACTTTTCCGTTCCTATCGAAGATTATACCCTATTTATTTGATAGAATAAATAAGAGACCCGGCGAGGGGAAGTGCGAGCGGCCCGAAGCCACCCTCGGCCCCAGCCCCCCGGGAACCAGTCCCGAAAGAGATGATTCCGCTTGCAGGTTTCTTGACAAAGGGTCGCACTTTGCTATAATGCATCCCTTGAAACGAGATGAACGAGATGAGAAAATTCGTTTCCTATCTGGTTTTGGGCACGGCCTTATGCTCGGGGATCGCCTGTCATGATCGCTCGACCGGGAGCGAACTCCCCGCAACGTTCATCTGGGGGAAGGACCAACATCTGATCGATCCAGCCTCGGGCCGGATGAACATCTGGGGAGGGTTCGAACACAAGGACGGATATTTTCTCGCCGATAAGAACATCGCCCGCTTCATTCTGTGGCGGAAGAAAGGTTCTTCCGTCCGCCTCAACATCCAATACGCCCTCCAGGGGTCCCCCTGCGCCTTCTCCGTCAATAGGAAAAAGGAGGGGACCCTCCACCCTTCCCTGCGGAACACGAACGCCAGGTTCAACGTCAAGCTGAATGAGGGTTTCAATTTCCTGGAGTTCAACAAAACCACGAACGCTGTCCTGAAGATCGCCTCCATACAAACCCAACAAAGCAGGGACGCCCGGACTGCCCGCCGACTTCAACAGGGGGAAACACTGGCTTTCTTTGTCGACAAGGGGGCCGGCCGTATTGAATTCCGGGGCAAAGGTCGTTTGAAGATCACAGAAGTGCACTTTCAGGACGCCAACTCGTCCTCCCGCGTCTTGGCGCGCAAGGCGGGCTTCTTGTCCGGGAGAACCCTGCACGCGTTCTCGTTCGACCAGACCGGATACCTGACCGCGGCTGTGGAATCCGGAAGCTTCGATGTCACGGGATATTCGTTCTCGCCCCGGACCCTCGAGCGGCCGCCCACGGCAAAAGCCGCCCTTCCCAAGGACCCCGACATCTTCATCTTCCTGATGGACGCCTGCCAGGCAAAGCACTTGGGAACATACGGATACTCACGCCCCACATCACCCAACATCGACCGGTTCGCGCAGGACGCGGTCGTTTTTGAGAACGCTTACGCCAACGCGTCGTTCACCCGTTCCAGCGTCGCCACCCTATTCACCGGCCTCTATCCCGAGACACACAAGGTGCGCATCCTTAGGAACAAACTCCCCGAAGACCTGCTGACTCTGCCCATGTATCTGAAGGGCAAGGGATACCGGACCTCCCTTTTCACCTCGACCGGGAACGTGTCCTTATCCACGGGCTTCGCCCGCGGGATCGACGATTATCTTCCTTTCATCGGAGAATGGCGCCACGGCCATGAAAAGGCCATCCCTCCCGAGTTCCGCTCCTGGCTCTCCCGTCCTGGGCCGCTGTTCAGTTATGTCCATTACATGGAACCCCACCTTCCCATCAGCCCCCCGCCCCCTTACCTGGACATGTTCACGAACCCGGGGAGTGGCGCCTCCGCCCAGCGAGTGATCGAGGATTCCCAAAAACTCGGCCACTTGAAGCATCCGTTGGCGGCTGGGGACATCAAAACGGTCGTCGACAATTACGACTCGGCGATCGCCTATGTCGACGGCGAGATAGGAAAGCTCTTGCAGTCGCTTCGGGAAAAGGGCCTGTACGAGAACAGCCTGATCGTCATCCTCTCGGACCACGGAGAATCGCTTTACGAGCGGGGGTATTGGGGACACGGCAGCATCGTGTTCGAAGAGACCGCCCATGTGCCCCTTCTCGTCAAGTTCCCCGCCGCCATGAACCTGAAGGGCCGGGCTAGGACCGTCGTGGAACTGGCCGACGTGTTTCCCACCGTCCTGGATATGTTCGGGCAGAGGATCGCCCTGGACGGGAAGAGCCTGCTGGATGCGCTGAATTCAACGAGTGGGGACGACCATCTCGCCGTCTGCTGCTCGTTCAACGTCGCGGCGGATTTCGGTCTGCGCTGGCGACAGTGGTATGATATCATCGAAACGGATACGGGACGGGAAACCCTTTATCGCGAAGCGAGACCGTTCTTCCTCGAAACCTCGGAACCCGAAGAAAGCGTCCGGACACTCCTCAAGGCCCGTTTCCTGGAATGGTTGAAACGATTCAGCGAGATCGACCAGCAGCCCGTCCGGATCGACCTCAACAGCCTTCCCAAGAACGAGATCGAGAACCTGAGGTCTTTAGGTTATCTGGATTAAGTAGGATTCCGCGGATAGGAACGGAATTCCTTAATGTCGGACTGTATCCCATGATTTTCGAGCTATCCGGGTTAATGAAAACCCTCTGTAACGAAAGGAGACGAGAAGCATGAAAAGAGCAAGATCCGCTTCCGCATGGCTGAGTTCACGGGCGTCCTCTTCGACGGCAACATCCGATCCCTGCCGACCCGTTTCGTCTATGAGGAGGAGATCTCCCGATCGGTCATGGTCCACGCCTCGGCCATCATCGAGGTCCTGATCAAGGTCTACGGCGCCAAGCCGCTGGTCGATGAAATCATGGGAAAGCTCTGAGGCTTCAAATTGACAATTTGGAGGCTTTCTGATAAAAAATAGGAAATGGTTAAGTGGTTCATTCAAAAATTCATCGGGACGAAGAATGACCGCGACCTGAAAAAGGTCCGACCTCTCGTTTCCGCCGTCAACGACATCGAGCCCCGCATTCAGGCCTTGACCGACGCCGCGCTCCGGGCCAAAACCGCCGAATTTAAGAACAAACTCTCCCAAGGCGCCGGGTTCGACGACATCCTCGTCGAGGCCTTCGCCTGCGTCCGGGAAGCCTCCCGCCGCACCCTCAAGATGCGCCATTTCGACGTCCAGATCCTGGGCGGCGTCATCCTCCACCAGGGCCGGATCACCGAGATGAAGACGGGTGAAGGAAAAACCCTGGTCGCCACTCTAGCCGCCTACCTCAACGCCCTGACGGGCCTCGGGGTCCATATCGTGACCGTCAACGATTACCTGGCCAAGCGCGACACGGAGTGGATGGGGACGATCTACCGGTTCCTCGGACTCAGCGTGGGAACCATCCTTCACGACATCTCCGACCAGGACCGTTATGACGCCTACCGCTGCGATATCACCTACGGCACGAACAACGAGTTCGGTTTCGACTACCTGCGCGACAATATGAAGTTCCGTCTCTCCCAACTCGTCCAGCGCGAATTCCATTACGGTATCGTGGACGAGGTGGACAGCATCCTGATCGACGAGGCCCGGACGCCGCTCATCATCTCCGGGCCGACCGACGAATCCACCGCCCTCTACTACAAGGTGGACAGTCTCGTCCGCCACTTCCAGAAGGACAAACATTTTCAGGTCGATGAGAAGACCCGGACCGTGTCCATCACCGAGACCGGCGTATCCGAGTCGGAAAAATACCTCGGCGTCTCCAACCTTTACGACCTTTCCCAGATGGAGCTCGTCCACGGCATCAACCAGTCCCTCAAGGCTCATCACCTGTTCAAGCGGGACGTGGACTACATGGTCAAGGACGGCCAGGTCATCATCGTCGACGAGTTCACGGGGCGGCTCATGCCCGGAAGGCGCTACAGCGACGGCCTTCACCAGGCTCTGGAAGCCAAGGAAAAGGTCAGGGTCGAACAGGAATACCAGACCCTGGCCTCGATCACCTTCCAGAACTATTTCCGCATGTATAAGAAACTGGCGGGTATGACCGGAACGGCTTTGACGGAAGCGCCGGAATTCCGGCACATCTACGGCCTGGACGTCGTCGAGATTCCGACGAACATGCCCCTCGTCCGCTTGGAAAACCCGGACGTCATCTTCCGGACCTCGACCGAGAAATGGAACGCCGTCGTCGAAGAGATCATCGAAGCGAATAAGAAGGGCCGGCCGCTCCTCGTCGGCACGGTCTCCATCGAGAAATCGGAGCACTTGAGCACCCTCCTCCGGAGGAAGAACGTCAAGCACGTCGTCCTCAACGCCAAGTACCATGAGCAGGAAGCCCAGATCATCGCCCAGGCCGGGCGCATCGGCGCCGTGACCATCGCCACCAACATGGCCGGCCGCGGCGTGGACATCCTTCTCGGCGGGAACCCGGAGTTCCTGGCCAGGGAGGACCTCAAGCGGTCCGGGATCGACCCGCTCAAGGCCATGCCGGATCAAGTGGAGAAAGCCCTCAAGGACGTCTCCCCCGTCATCCAGGAGGAGCACGAAAAGGTCGTCGGGCTCGAGGGTCTCCACGTCATCGGGACCGAGCGCCACGAGGCCCGCCGCATCGACAACCAGCTCCGCGGAAGGGCCGGCCGCCAGGGCGATCCGGGATCGTCCCGGTTCTACCTGTCCCTCGAGGACGACCTGATGCGGATCTTCGGAAGCGAGCGCATCTCGGGCTTGATGGCTCGGATCGGGATGAGCGAAGGCGTGCCCATCGAGCACAACATGGTCTCCAGGGCCATCGAACGGGCCCAGAAGCAGGTCGAGTCCCAGAACTTCTCCATCCGCAAGCACCTCCTCGAGTACGACGACGTCATGAACAAACAGCGCGAGGCGATCTACGGCCAGCGGAAGGACATTCTCAAAGGCAAGGACTTGAAGGAGTACTTCGGAGGTCTCATCGAGGACGTTGTCGACTGGCTCATGGACACCTCCGCCAACAAGGACAAGCCCCCCGACGAGTGGGACCGGGAAGGCCTGAAAAAGGCCCTCTTCGCCCAGTTCGCCCTGGACCTCGACAAGCTCGGGATCGATTGGGAGGCCGTCACCCACCCGGACCTCCGGGAAAAGGTCCTTCAGGCGCTCCGAGCGGTCTACGAGGACAAGGAACGGCTCCTCGGGAATGAGAGGATGCGCGAGTTCGAGCGGATGATCCTCCTCCAGGTCATCGACTCCCAATGGAAGGACCACCTCCTCGAGATGGACCACCTCAAGGAGGGCATCGGCCTGCGCGGCTACGGTCAGCGCGACCCGTTGATCGAATACAAGAAGGAAAGCTACGACATGTTCCAGGAGATGATGGACCGGGTCGAGGAGGACGCCCTGCGTTATCTCTTCCTGATCCAGCCCGTGGTCCAGGAAGAGGCGCCTCAGCTCCAGAGAAGGGAGCGCCCCCTGTATTACCAGAGAACCGAAGGGGCCCCGGCCGAGGTCGGCCATAAGGTCCGGCAGGCGAGATCGACGATCCCCGGCCGGAAACGGAAAAAGTGAGAAAGGAGGCGGCATGCTGGACACCATCATCAAGGAAGGTTTGACCTTCGACGACGTCCTCATCCTCCCCTCCAAGTCCGACGTGACGCCCTCCGGGGCCGAGGTCGGAACACTCCTCAGCCGGAACATCTCCCTCAACACCCCCATCGTCAGCTCGGCCATGGACACGGTGACGACGTCGCGGATGGCCATCGCCATGGCCCAACAGGGCGGGATGGGGATCATCCACCGCAACATGTCGATCGAGCTCCAGGCCGAGGAGGTCGACAAGGTCAAGCGCTACGAGAGCGGCATGATCGTCGACCCCATCACCATCCGGCCCCAAGAGAAGATCGAAAAGGCCATCGAGGTCATGAAGAAGTACAGGATCTCGGGCCTGCCGATCACCGACGAGAACAACAAGCTGGTCGGCATCCTGACCAACCGGGACATCCGCTTCGAGACCCGGCTGACGACCCCGATCGAAAAGGTCATGACCCGGAAGCTCATCACCGTGCCCGTCGGCACTTCGCTCGAGGAGGCCGAGAAGCTCTTCCACGAGCACAAGATCGAGAAGATCATGATGGTCGATGAGCGCTACCACCTCAAGGGGCTCATCACCTACAAGGACATCCTCAAGAGGACCCAATACCCGGGCGCGGCCAAGGACAGGCTCGGCCGCCTGCTGGTCGGCGCGGCGATCGGCGTCGGGGACGATACGCTCGACCGGGCCAAGGCCCTGGTCGCCGCCAAGTGCGACGTCCTCGTCGTCGATAACGCCCACGGCCACTCCCGGAGGGTCCTGGACACGGTCCGGACGATCAGGAAGGAGTTCCCGGACCAGGAGCTCATCGGCGGCAACATCGGAACGGCCGAGGCCGCCGAAGAGCTGGTCGGACTCGGGGTCGACGCGATAAAGGTCGGGGTCGGGCCGGGCTCGATCTGCACGACCCGGATCATCACCGGAGCCGGCATCCCCCAGATGACCGCCATCTCCGACGTCTTCAAGGTCACGGGCAAGGCGGGAATTCCCCTCATCGCCGACGGCGGCATCAAGTTCTCGGGTGACATCACTAAGGCCATCGGGGCAGGGGCCAGCTCGGTCATGCTGGGCAACCTCCTGGCCGGGACGGACGAGGCGCCCGGCGAGGTCGTCATGTATCAGGGCCGGGCCTACAAGACCTATCGCGGCATGGGCTCGCTCGAGGCCATGAAAGAGGGCAAGAGCCGGGACCGCTATTTCCAGGACCAGGTGTCCGCCGAAAGCAAGCTGGTTCCCGAGGGCGTCGAAGGCCGCGTGCCTTACAAGGGGAGCGCTACGTCCATCGTTCAAATGCTCGTCGGCGGGCTCAAGGCGGGCATGGGATACGCCGGATGCCGGACGATCCCTGAGCTCCAGGCTAAGGCCAGGTTCATCAAGATCACCGAGGCCAGCCTCAAGGAGAGCCACGTCCATGACGTCGTCATCACCAAGGAAGCCCCGAATTACCACCAGGAATAGGCTCCGGGAGGCAGCATGCCCGCTTATTTTCTGAAGACCATTCTCGGCACCGCGTTCATTGCGGCGGCGCTGACGTCGTTCCTGAGCATGATGACCCTGATGGGGAAACCCGAAAAGAAAACGGACCCGGCCAAGCTGAGAAAGATTCACCGGGCGGCAGGGATCGTCATAAGCATCCTCTTGGTGCCCCTGATCTACCTGGGGGCGAGATTCCTGGCCCGGACGGGGGACGCCATGTCCATCAGGGCCGGATTTCACGTCGTCCTGGCCATCGCCTTCGTCGTTCTCCTGATTCTCAAGATCGCAATCGTCCGCGTTTACAGGAACTTCCTCAAGTACGCCCCCGCCTTGGGGATGATAATCTTCACCCTGGCTGTCATCGTCTTCGCTATCTCGGCCGGCTTTACCGTGCTGATGAATATTTTTTAGACCGTTGCGGATTTTATTATTCATAGGCTACTTGATCTCTTTGACCCGGTTGTGTTCGTCCACCAGCACGACCTTAGGCACGTGGAAATCGATCTCATCCTCGTCGAGGACGGCATAGGACGCGATGATCACCTTATCTCCCGCCCTGGCCTTGTGGACCGCCGCCCCATAGACCGCCACGGTCCCCGAACCTTTTCCCGCCTTGACGAGGTAGGTCGCGAACCGCTCGCCGTTGGTGACGTTGTAAACCTCCACCCTCTCGAAGGGAAGAAGGTCCGCCGCTTTCATCAGGCTTTCGTCCAGTCCGAGGCTCCCTTCATAGTCCAGGTCGTCCTCCGTGACGGAGGCCCGGTGGATCTTACTTTTCAGGAACGTCCGTTTCATCTTGCACCTCTATCCCCGGCCCGTAATTCGAATGTTGTCGATGAGGCGCGTCTTACCGATGAAGACGCCCAGCGCAACAAGCGCTTCACCACCGATCCTCTCCAGGGGCGCGAAGTCGTCCATGCTCACGATCTCCACGTAGTCGATACGGGCCAAGGGCTCCTTCCCGATCGTTTCGATCACCTTCGCGATGACGGCCTTAGCGCTTTTTTCCCCGGCTCCGGCCATGGCTTCCGCTTCCCGGAGGCCCTTCGATAGGACCAAGGCCGCGCGGCGCTCCTCAGCCGACAGATAGCTGTTCCTGGAGCTCAGGGCCAGACCGTCTACGTCCCTAACCAGGGGAAGCCCCTCGACCCTGACATCCAGGTCGAGGTCCCTGGCCATCTTTCGCAGGATGATCAGCTGTTGAGCGTCCTTCCAGCCGAAGAAAGCGATGTCGGGCCTGACGATATTGAAGAGCTTCAGGACTATAGTGCAGACACCCCGGAAGTGACCGGGCCTCGATGGACCGCACAACCTGTCCTGGAGCCCATGGACCTCGACGAAGGTCCTGTATCCGGGAGGGTACATTTCATCTTCGGGCGGGGTGAACACGACGTCCACTCCCTCCCTCTGGAGCATCTCCACATCCCGCCGAAGGTCCTTGGGGTAGGACTGGAGGTCCTCCTTCGGCCCGAACTGGGTCGGGTTGACGAAGACGCTGACCACGGTGACGTCGGCGTTCGCTCGACACTCCCGGACGAGGCTCAGGTGACCCTCATGAAGGCACCCCATGGTCGGGACCAGCCCGATCTTCGCCCCGGCCGTCCTGCGTTCGTGGGCGAAGGCTTTCATGTCCGCTACGCTTCGTAGGATCTTCATGCCCGTTTCCTTCCTTTCCTGCTCTTTCCTGCGCCCTTGGCGAAACCAAGCCCGCGGAGGACCCGGCCCACGTCCTCGGGCCTGAGATGGTAGGACGCGGCGTCGTCGGGGAACACGCCCTTCCGAACGTCAGCCACGTACTCTCCGACGGCGCGGCGCAGGATCCCGTGCAGGTCGGCATATTTCCTGACGAATTTCGGGAGGTAGCCGGTCGCGAATCCCATCACATCATGGAAAACCAGCACCTGGCCGTCGCAGTAGGGTCCGGCCCCGATGCCTATGGTCGGAATCCTGAGTCTTGCCGTCACTTCCCGGGCGATCTCCAGCGGAATGGATTCAAGGACCACCGCAAAGGCCCCCGCCCGCTCCAGGTCCATCGCCCCCCTGACGATCCGCCGTGCCTCCTCCGGGACCGTGCCCTTGACCTTGTATTGGCCGAGCCGGCGTATGGACTGGGGCGTCAGACCGACGTGGCCCATGACAGGGACTTCGGCCCCGACCAGGGCTTCGACGATCTCCAGCCGTTCCGGCGAAGCGCCTTCGATCTTGACCCCGCCTGCCCCGGCCTCCTTCAAAAACCGGATGGCGTTGCGGATGGCTCCCTCGACGGACGTGTGGAAGGAGCCGTAGGGCATGTCGCCGATGACCAGGGCGCGCTTTACGGCCCGGACTACGGCTTTCGTATGGTGGAGCATGTCGTCCATGGTCACGGGGATAGTGTTCTCGTAGCCCAGAACCACCATCCCCAGGGAATCCCCGACGAGGATGATGTCGACGCCGCTCTCGTCCAGGATCCTGGCGGACGGGAAATCATAGGCGGTCAGGACGGCGATCCTCTCCCCCGCAGCCTTTTTGGCCGAAAGGGAAGGAACGGTGATCTTTCCGGGTTCTTGTTCGGACATGGCGCATCCTTTCTCCCCATCCGGCCTCGGACCGGATTGAGGTAAAGCAAAATCCCAAGGCTTCATGGGAGTCCCGGGGCCCGAAGGCCTCCGCGCTCCCCTATCCTTTTCTTGGGCCCTTGCCCGTGAAGCTTTGCGGCACGTAATACAGCGCGCTCTTCTTCATGTCCCTGATCTGCTGGATGAGATCCTGAAGGTCGTCCTCCCGGCTGAAGTCCAGGTCGTCGGCCTTGACGACGAGAAGCGGCGTCGCCTGGTAGTTGAAGAAGAAGTAATCGAACGCTTCGACGATGTCCTCCAGGTATTTCTCGGAGATGTTCTTCTCCATCTGGTCGCCTTCCCGGGAGATCCGCCGGATCAGGGTCGGCACCGTAATCTGGAGGAAGATAACGAGGTCCGGTTTGGCCACCCTCTCGGAAAGTATCCCGTAGATCTTATCGTAAACGACGAGCTCGTCGTCAGAGAGCGTCTGATAGGCGTAGATCTTGTCCTTCTCGAACAGGTAATCGCAAATGATCCGGTCCACGAACAGGTCCCTCTGCATCAGGCGGACCTGCTGGTGGTAGCGGTTGGCCAGGAAGACGAGCTGGGACAGGAAGGCCGCCCCCTCCTTCTCGTTGTAGTATTCCTTCAGGTAGGGGTTGCCGACGTGGTCGAAAATGACCTTCCCCCCGATCCTCTGGGCCAGGAGGTTGGCCAGCTGGCTTTTCCGGGATTTGAACACCCCCTCGACGGCGATGTGCTTGAACGGTAGTTCGATGGCGCTCTTCATCGTTGATCCCGAAAACTGACTAGGTTATATCCGATAAGTCCTCTCAAGTCAATTCCATCGGCCTTCCTCAGGAAACCTTCGGCTCCGTCGGCACGACGATCCAGGCGATGAGGTAGAAGAGGAACATGGGCAGGACCGCGGTGACCAGGCAGACGCCGACGAAGATCAGCCGGACCAGGGAAGCGTCGGTATCGAAGTACTCGGCCAGGCCTCCGCAGACCCCTCCCAGCATCCTCTGCCCGAACGATCGATAAAACTTTTTAGCCATGGTTCACCTCAGATATTGATACGAATGGGCAGGATCACGGCGGTGATCCCCCTCCAGCGCAATTCCTGTTGGATGGCGAACGCCGTCTCGTTGTGGAGGAGTTTGTGGAGGAGGTTCGGCTGGCGGAAGACCGACTGGCCGGCGAAGACGGTTGAGCGCGGGAACTCCTTCGCCGTCGCCTCGCAGAGATTCGTCGCCGTCTGGACGATGTCGGTCCCCAGGTCGAAGCGGGACGTGGCCGGGAAGCCCAGCTTTCGGGCGAGCTCGACGTATTTCTCCAGGTCGCACGAGGTGCATCGCGTCAGGTTGTCGACGGCATCCGAGCCCTTGAAGGACCCGACGTCGACCTCGGCCACCGAGAGGAAGATGAAGTTCTTATAAAGCCCCGGGAAGCTCCGGATGATGGACAGGAACGTGTGGACGCCGAATCCGTTGTAGCTGTTGACGAGCTGGATGGCAGTCATGTTCCGGGGGTCCACCGGATCCTTGTTCGCCGGGCCCTTGACGGGCAGGTTGAGGAGCAGGTCGTCCAACTCTCGGACCCCGCCCCTCACCTTGGTGTAATGGGCGCGGGTCAGGTAACAGAGGACAATGACGACTGCCGTAATGCATAGGGTCAACCAGCCCCCGAACCGGAACTTTTCAAGGGAAGTGATGATCAGGATGGTCAGGCAGAGGGTCAGGCCCGTCAGGTGGACGGGCAGGTGCTTCTTCCAGTGCGGCTCCTTCTTCCGGTTCCGGATGAAGAATCGGGACATCCCGAGCTCGGAGAGGGAGAACGTCAGGAAGACGTTGATGGAATACATGACGACCAGAGTCGTGATCCGGCCCCGGGCGTAGAGGAGGAGGAGGATGGAGGCGCCGCCCATCAGGAGGACGCCGTTCTGGATGGCGAAGCGGGCCGAGAGAGAGGCGAAGCGGCGCGGGAACCAGTAGTCCACGGCCATGTTGGCCATGACCCTGGGCCCGTCGACGAATCCCGTTTGGGCCCCGACGAGGAGCAGCGCCCCCTCCGAGAAGATCGTGATGAGGGCCAGGAGCGGCCCGAATCCCCATCCCTTGTAGAGGGTCGAGGCCAAGACGGCGTTGAGGGTCTTCCCGGCGACGGGAGCGACGTTCATGAGGAGATAGCAGACAAGGATGCCCCCGGCGGTGAAGGCCAGCGATGTCGAAAGATAGATCATAGTCCTCTTGCCGTTATGGACCCTGGGTTCGCGGAGAATCTGGAGACCGTTGGAGACGGCCTCGATCCCGGTGTACGTCCCTCCGCCCATGGAGAACGCCTTCAGGAACAGAAGGGCCAGACCGCCCATCCCCAGCGTCGCGACCCCCTGTCTGAGATCGCCGCGAATGCCGTGGACAACGGGCGCGATCTGGGGGAGGTGGGAGAGAACGCCGTAACCGATCATGAAAACGTGGGTCACGACGAAGGTCAGAAAGATCGGGGCCAGGACGGTCACGGACTCCTTGACTCCGCGCAGGTTCAGGACGACCAGCATCACGATGGCCAGGATCTCGAAGGAGATCTTGTACTGTTGGTATCCGGCCGGGAAGAAGCTGAAGATGGCGTCCCCGCAGGAGACGATGGACACGGTGATGGTCAGCATGTAGTCGACGAGCAAGGCGCAGCCCGAAACGACGCCCGCCTTTTCGCCGAGGGTGTGCGTGGCGACGATATAGCCTCCGCCTCCGGAAGGAAAATACTCGATGATCCGGGAGTAGGCGTAGGAGATGATGAAGACGGTCAAAGCCGTGGCCAGGGCCAGGAAGATGGCGAGATAGGTGTGTCGGCCAAGGGCCTTAAAAGCCTCTTCGGGTCCGTAAGCGGCTGAAGACAGCCCGTCGGCCCCCAGCCCGATCCAGGCCAGGATGGGGATGAGGGCGAGCTTATGAAAAAGCGAAGGGTCCTTGATGTTCTTAGGCCCGCCGATCAGGGTCCGGCGGACCTTCTGGAAGATCGAGAGTTCTTCGCCCAGCGTCTGCTGTTCTTCGACCATGGTTCCTTTTTCTCTTGTGATCAGACTATTTTCGTTGTCGCTCGGGATACAATGAACGATATTTGATATATTGTAGAAAAAAATCCGCTTTTAGGCAAGATGCTTGACTAAACCCAACCTCTATGCTATCCGATAGTATGCAATTTTCTCTAGCCGGATTCGGCTTCGAACGGAGACGGAAATGTATGGATGGACCGGCAATATCCTGAGAATCGACCTGACCACGAAGACCTTCAAAAAGGAGCCCTTCAGCGAGGAATTCGCGAAAAAATGGGTCGGCGGACGGGGCTTCGCCCTCAAGATCCTCTGGGACGAGCTGAAGCCCGGGATCGACCCGCTGGGCCCCGAGAACAAATTCATCGTTGCCCTGGGGCCCATCGCCGGAATTCCCGCCCCCAACACCGGCAAGGCCGTGGTCGCGGCCAAGTCCCCTATCACGGGCGGCTACGGTGACGGGAACATTGGGACCCGGGTCGCCGAACACCTCAGGAAGGCCGGATACGACGTCCTGATCGTCGAGGGGAAGGCCTCTTCTCCGACCTGCATCTACATCGAGGACGACAAGGTCGATTTCCTGCCCGCCGATGAGGTCTGGGGCAAGGGGACGTACGCCACGAACGACTGGATCTACGCCAAGTACGGCAAAGGCGTCGGGGTCCTCAATATCGGCCAGGGAGGCGAGAACATGGTCCTGTACGCCATGGTCCGCAGCCTGGAAGGCCGGGCCGGCGGCAGGCCCGGCATGGGGGCGGTCATGGGCTCCAAGAAGCTCAAGGCCATCGTCGTCAAGGGGACCAAGACCATCCCGGTTGCCGATCCCGGGCAGATGAAGGCCATTGGAACGGGCGATCTGAAGAAGGTCGGGGCGATCGACAAGCAGACCGGCTGGTCCATCCAGGGCACGAACGGCGTCCTGGCCTGGTGCAACGAGGTTGCCGCCCTGCCCGTCCGGAACTTCCGGAAGACCCAACACCCCGACGCCTGGAAGATCGACGGCGAGCGGCTCAACGCGGCCCGGATCGCCACCTACGGCTGTCCGAACTGCACGATGCGCTGCGGCATCGCGATCCGCGACCACGAAGGCCGGGAGTCCGAGCTCGACTACGAGAACATCGGCCTCCTGGGCGCCAACCTGGAGATCTTCGACCTCGACCAGGTCGCCTCCCTGAACTATCTCTGCGACGACTACGGAATCGACACGATGTCGACCGGCTGCGTCCTCTCCTTCTACGCCGACGCCATCGAACACGGCGCGACGACGGGCGACTTCAGGTTCGGCGACGCCGAGAGGGCCAAGCAGCTCCTCGGAATAGCGGCCCGGCGCGAGGGCGAGCTCGGGAACCTCCTGGCCGACGGCTCGCTGCGGATGGCCCGGCGGTTCGGCCACGGCTCCGAGGCCTACGCCATGCAGGTCAAGGGACTGGAATTGGCGGCCTACAACTGCAAGTTCATCCCCGGCATGGCCCTGGCCTTCGGAACGAGCCCCATCGGCGCCCACCACAGGGAGGCCTGGATCATCACCTTCGAACTGAAGCAGACCTCCCGCGAGTCCTACGGACGCGAGAAGGCCGCGAAGGTCGTCGAACTGCAGAGGATCCGGGGCGGCCTCTTCGAGTTCATGGTCGCCTGCCGCTTCCCGTGGATCGAGCTTGGCTGGGACCTCAAGAACTACCCGATCTATTTCAACAAGGCCACCGGCCTCGACTGGACGCTCGACGATTTCTGGAAGGTCGGTGACCGGATCTACGCCCTGATGAAGTTCTTCTGGGCCCGCGAGATCCCCGACTGGGACCGGACGAGGGACTATCCCCCGATGGTCTGGTTCGACCCGGCCAACGCCGACAAGGAAGGGCCCATCGCCGGGAAGTTCCTGGAGCTCGACAAGTACAACGAGCTCCTCGACCACTTCTACGACATCCGGGGCTGGGACAAACGGGGGATCCCCACTAAGAAGACGGCGGCATCCCTGGGCTTGGACAAGGAAGCCGGGGAAGTCCAGAAATATACAAAGCTCGAGTAGGATGAAGATCACCATCAAGCTTATCGGCCCGTTCATTTACGCGGCGGGTTTCAGCGAAAAAGAGTTCGAGGCTCCTCGATCTGCGACCGTGGAAAGCCTCTTCGGACTCGTCGGGATCGAAAAGGACCGGCCCAAGATCGTCACCCGGAACGGCAAGGCGGTCGGCCCGGTCGATGAGCTCCAGGACGGCGATCGCGTCGTCATCTCGCCGCTGTATTCGGGCGGATAAGGCTTGGCGATTTCGAAGCATCGCCAATGGTGCGGATCATGCAACCCGTATTGATCGACGGCGTTTGGCGAGAGGCGCGCTCCGTCGGAACGTTTCAGGCCGTCGATCCCTCGACCGGGTCCCCGTTGCCCGGCTTGTTTCCCATCTCGTCGTTCGAGGACGTCGAAGCGGCCTTGGCAGCGAGCCGGAGGGCCTGCAAGGAACTTGCCCGGGCGTCTCCGGAGCGGATCGCCGCTTTCCTGGAACGATTCGCGGAAGGCATCCTGGGCCGGGCCGATGAGCTCGTCGAAACGGCCCATCGGGAGACGGCCCTTCCCAAAGCCCCCCGGCTCGGGACGATCGAACTTCCCCGGACGATCGACCAGCTCCGCCAGGCCGCCGAAGCCTCCAGGGATCGGTCCTGGCGGCGGGCGGCGATCGATACCAAATCCAATATCCGGTCGATCCACGGACCGTTGGGCGGCCCCGTCATCGTTTTTGGCCCCAACAATTTTCCGTTCGCTTTCAACTCCGCGGCGGGGGGCGATATGGCGGCGGCCATCGCCGCCGGGAATCCCGTCCTGGCCAAGGCCCACCCCTACCATCCCGCGACGACGAAACTTTTCGCCGAGATCGCTCGCAGCTCCCTTGAAGGGCCGCGACTTCCTCCGGCGACCCTCCAGATGATCTACCATTTGCGGCCCGAGGATGGACTTCGACTCGTCGCCCATCCGCTCACGGGGGCGACGGCCTTCACGGGCGGCCGTCCGTCCGGGATGCGGCTCAAGGAGGCCGCGGACCGGGCGGGGAAGCCCATCAGCCTCGAAATGTCGAGCGTCAATCCCGTCTTCATCCTTCCCGGAGCGCTGCGAGAACGCGGCGAAGCGATTGCGGCCGAGTTCTCGGCTTCATGCTCGGGGGGCGCCGGCCAGTTCTGCACGAAGCCCGGCCTGGTCGTGGTCCTCGATGGTGCGGACGGAAGGGATTTTCTGGCCGCTTCTAAAAGGAATTTTAATGCTCCCCCATCAGGGTTCCTTTTAGGCCGGAGCGTTCTGGAATCCCTTCAAGCGAGCATGTCGGAGATGGCCCGGGAAGGCGCCGAGGTCCTCACGGGAGGGAAGCCCGTTGACGGTCCCGGTTTTCAGTTCGAGAACACGCTGCTCAAGATATCCGGGAGGGCATTCCTGAGCCATCCCGGGCGCTTCCAGCACGAGGCTTTTGGGACGGTGTCCCTCGTCGTCCTCGTTGGAACTGAGGACGAGATGCTCCGCGTCGCCGAGGCGCTCGAGGGCAATCTGAGCGCGTGCGTTTATTCGGACAAGGCCGGGGCCGATGATGGCCTCTACTCGAGGCTCGCGCCCGTCCTACGGACAAAGGCCGGCCGGCTCCTTAACGACAAGATGCCGACCGGGCTGGCCATCGTTCCCTCCATGGTCCACGGCGGCCCTTTCCCCGCGACCGGCCATCCGGGATTCACCGGGGTGGGTTTCCCCGCCTCCTTGCTGCGCTTCACGGCCCTCCAGTGTTATGACAATGTTCGACCGGACCGCCTGCCGCCGGAGCTTCAGGACGAGAACCCGACGGGAAAGATGTGGCGCCTCATCGACGGGGAATGGACACGGAAATAGCGTAATCCCCCTTGGCCATAACTCCCACCGCCGACGGGCTTTCGGCCGTGGAGAAGGCGACGGACGGGACGTTGCCGTCCAAATAATCGTTGACCTTAAACATGTTTACATCTCATTTTGACGAGCAGTTCCACGACGCAATTGGCCTGCATGTTGGCCACGATGGCGACCCGGGGCGCCATCGGACTGATACCCGGGGCACACTCGCTTTCCTCGTCGCCGCAGACATACAGGCTGCCCATCTTCCGGGCATGGATCTTCCGGTTCTTCCCATACCCGGCCAGGCCCGAGGCCGCGACGATGGGTCTTTCCGGGAAGAGCGACAGCCAGGCCTCGATGAGCATGTGCTTGGCTTCGGCCTTGTCAAAGGCCTCGACAAGGATGTCCGCGGCCCCGAAGATCCGGCCCACGTTCTTTCCGCTGATTTTTATGTCATGGACCGAGTATTCGGAGAACGGGTTGATCCTTTTCAGGTTTTCGAGCAGGGCCTCCACCTTGCGACGTCCGATCTGCCCGACGAAATATTGCTGCCGGTTGAGATTGGAGGGCTCGACCCTGTCGAAATCGGCGATGATAAGCCTTCCGACCCCGGCCCGGGCCAGTGAGATGGCGACATTAGAGCCGAGGCCGCCGGCCCCGGCGATCCCAACCGCGCTTTCCCTGAGGGCAGCAAGGACCCTCGGATCATGCTTCGAGAAGAGGTCCTCCTCCAGTCGCTCCCTCCTGATTTTCGCGGTCATTTCCGGGATCCCTTCCGCGAGACATGAAGGACGACATCCCCGGGGTCCATGTTCGTTCCCCTCAAAGAGCCGACCATTCCCATGACCGTGTTCCTGATGAAGGATTCAACGAAAGGATTGAGCGGAACTTCCGCCCCGTCCACCACCAACGTCGCTTCGGGAGACCGGCCGGACGACGACATCACAAGGTCGGCGATTTTACCGACCTCGGAAAAACGAAACACGGGTATCGCCGACTCGACCTCGTCATCGGACACCACGGCCAGGAGCTCCTCGGGGGCGAACTCCAGCCTCTCGGCGATGTCCTTGCACACGAGGCTGATCTTCTTCAGGCCCCTGACGCCCTTCCCGCCCTCGACCAGGACGATGTCCGCGTCGGCGAAGAACCGGCCGACGGCGCCCTCGATGTCGTCCGGGGTTCCCGTCTCCTGGAAGACGGCGACACGGCCCGGCGTCACGATACCGACCCGGGACGCGCCCGCTTTGGTAAATTTCCAGGAGTCCTTCCCTTCCTTGTCCAAAGGCACGTCCTCATGGCAGTGCTTGAGAACGGCGACCCTCGCGCCCCTGGACTTGAGCTCCGGGATCAGGCGGACGAGGAACGTGGTCTTGCCGCTTCCCGAGGGACCGACGACGGCGATCGCTTTCATTCCGTTCTTCTTTTAACATAGCGCCCTCGCCGTGTCAAAAGGGCCTGACCGCCGCCGGCTCAAGGTTTTCCGCAGTCCCCCACGCCCCCCCTGAGAAGTTCGACGGCATGGGCCAGGGCGGGCAGGACGACCTCTAGGTTTTCCCGGGCCGCGCGCGGGCTTCCCGGCAAGTTCATGATTAGGGTCGCTTTCCTGATCCCGGCAGCCGCCCGGGAAAGGATGGCCGTCACCGTCTTCTTTTGGCTATCGGCCCGCATGGCCTCGGCCAGCCCCGGCGCCTCCCGGTCCAGGACGTCCTTCGTCGCTTCCGGAGTGACGTCCCTGGGGGCGAAGCCGGTCCCCCCGGTCGTCAGCACGACATCGGCCAGCCCGCCGTCGGCGATCCTTTCAAGCTCGGCGCGGATCACGGCCCGTTCATCGGGGAGTATTTCCGACAGGACGACCTCGCCCCCCCATTCGATAACGACCCGCCCGAGGAGAGGACCGCTTTCATCGGCCCTTTCTCCGCGGGACGACCGATCGGAGATCGTCAGCACGGCGAACCGTATCCTTTCAGCCATGTTCGGGCTCCTTTCTCAAGACTTCGACAGGGTCGCCGGTCCTCACGTTCCCGCCGGCGAGGACACGGGCGAAGATCCCTTCCCTGGGCATGACGCAGTCTCCGGCCTGCTCGAAGATGGCGCACCGGGAATGGCAGACCTTGCCGATCTGGCTGACCTCGAGAAGAGCTTCCCCCAATCGCAGGCGGGTCCCTATGGGAAGCGAAGCCAGGTCGACCCCCGAGGTCGTGACGTTCTCGGCGAAATCCCCGGGCCCGACGTCAAGGCCAAGGTCCTTCATTTTATCGATGCTTTCGATGGCCAGCAGGCTGACCTGGCGGTGTCCGAATCCGGCATGGGCATCGCCTTCGAGACCGGTTTCCTCCAACAGGGTCCCGCTCCCGGCCGGTTCTTTGCGCACGCCTTTGGAAAAACTGAGGTTGATCGACACCACGGCGCCGCGATCACCAGGTGAATTCGCCACGTCTTCCGCCTTTCTTGGACAGGAGGTGGATGTTCCCGATGAGGATCCTTTTGTCCACGGCCTTGCACATGTCGTAGACGGTCAGGCAGGCGGCGGCCGCGGCCGTCAGGGCTTCCATCTCAACGCCGGTCCTGTCGACGGCCTTGACCGTCGAGACGACGCGGACCAGGCCCTCCTTCGGGGAGAGCGTCAGCTCGACATCGACTTGGGTCAACCGGAGGGGATGGCAAAGGGGGACCCACTCCGAGGTCCTCTTGGCCGCTTGGATCCCGGCAAGGCGGGCCGTGTTGAGGACCTCGCCCTTGGGGACTCTGTTCGAAGCGATGAGCTCGAGAGTCTCTCGGGAGAGTCCGACCTCGCCCATGGCCCGGGCAGTCCTTTCCGTTTCGGGCTTGGCGCTCACGTCGACCATGCGAGGCCGTCCTTTTTCATCGAGGTGTGTCAGTTTCATGGTCCTATCCTCCGATCGTTCTCAATCCGTTCCCTCGCTCCCCGGCGGTCGCTTCTTCCCTCCTCCGGGGTTTACGGGAGAGCGCATCGCGAAGTGCCGCCTTGAGCGAGCCGTCATCGGTCCCGGAACGGAGCATCTTTTTCAGGTCCACCGACCACCCGGAGAAGAGGCAGGGCAGGAGCCTGCCGTCCGCCGATATCCTCAGGCGGTTGCACGACGCGCAGAAATGGTCGGAATAGGGACTGATGAACCCGATCGTCCCCTTCATTCCGGGAAACGTGAAATACCGGGCGGGGCCGGCGCCCTCGGGGGCCGCGGCCTCCTCCGGCCTGCCGAACCGGGCCAAGCGCGCCAACGCTTCCAGCTCGGAAACGAAATACCCTTGGTTGGGCGAGAAATCCATGAGCTCGATGAAGCGGACGTGGACGGGCTTCTCCGAGGCCAGGGCGACGAATGGTGAGAGGTCGTCGTTCTTCCCCTTGAGCAGGACGGCGTTAATCTTGACGGGTGAGAAGCCTTTCTCCAGGGCCCCGTCGATCGCGTCCAGGACGTTCTGAAGGTTGCCGCCTCCGGTGATCTCGCCGTAGGCGTGAGGGTCCAGGCTGTCAAGGCTGATGTTGATCCGCCTTAAGCCGGACTCCCAGAGGGCGTCCAGGTTGTCACGGAGAAGGATGCCGTTCGTTGTCAAGGCGATGTCCCCGGTCCCCTTGAGTTCGACAAGGGAGCGGATGAAACCCGCGAGCCCCTTCCGGACGAGGGGTTCGCCGCCCGTAATCCTGAACCTGGTGACCCCGATCTCCAAGGAAAGACGGGCCAGTCTCAAGAATTCTTCATAGGACAGGACCTCCGACGGCGGGATGAAGACGAAATCCCGGCCGGGAGAGCAGTAGAAGCATCGAAGGTTGCACCGGTCCGTGACGGAAAGGCGCATGTAGTCGATCCTGCGGTCAAAATTGTCTTTCATCTCACCAAGCCATTCTGTGGACGATGACCTTTGAGCCTGCCGGAAGCGATTCCGCCGCGGCGGGGACGAGAGCCAGGCCATCGGCCGGAACCATCGACCTTAAGATGGCGGAGCCCTGTTCCCCCGTGCTCTCCGCCCACCACTCCCCATCTTTCATCGAAAGACGGACCCGCAGGAAGTTCAAACGGCCCTTCTTTTTCCTGACCTCCCGGGACAAACGGGCCTCGAATTCGGGCGCGAGATAATCCGCCCGTCCGGAAAGAAGGTTCAAGAACGGCCTGACGTATTCCTCGAACGCGATCATGACCGCCCCGGGATTTCCGGGGAGCCCGAACAAGTAACACGGGCCGTCCTCGCCTTCGAGGACATAAAAGGCCAGGGGCATGCCCGGCTTCTGGGCGACCTTCCAGAAGACCCGCCGCGCCCCGACGCGATCGAAAGAGTCCCTAACCACGTCATGATCGCCCATCGACACGCCGCCTGTCGTCAGGATGACCCGGGAAGTCCCGGCGGCCTGCCGGAGCTTGGAGACCGTCCCATCGAGGTCGTCTCCCGTCGTTCCGAGGAACGAGAGGACCGCGCCCGCGGAGGCGATCTGGGCCCGCAGGGCATGGCTGTTGCTATCGTATATGGAGTCCGGGTCCAGGGGCTCGGAAACGTCACGGATCTCGGTCCCCGTGGTGAGGACGCCCACGGCGGGTCGTAGGCGCACAGGGACCTTGGCGATCCCAAGAGCCGCCAGAAAGCCGATGCAGGGCGCGTTGAGAAACGTGCCCTTGGTGAGCGCCGTCTCTCCCTCGATGATGTCCTCGCCCCTTCTGCGGATATTCTCTCCGGGCCGGACCGGCCGGCTTACGGCGATCGTTGCCGCGGATTCCTTGACGTCCTCCCGCGGCACGACAGCATCGGCATCCCGGGGGACCGGCGCTCCGGTCATGATCTTCACGCATTCGCCGGGGGCAAGAGCCCCGGCCCGGGCCGTCCCCGCCGGCTGCTTCCACGCGACGGCGAGGACCGCGGGAAGCTCGCCGAGCGTGTCCGCGCTCCTCACGGCGTAACCGTCCATGGCCGAATTGTCAAAGGGGGGCAGAGGGCGCGGCGAACGGATGTCCGCCGCCAAGACCCGGCGAAAGGAGTCGTCCAAGGCGACGTCCTCCACGCCGAGGGTCTTGGCCTCGTCGAAAACCAACCTCCGGGCTTCTTCATAACTGATCATGTAACCTCTTTCAATCCCCGTTCTCCACACCCGCCGGCAGGGCCCTCAGGGAAGCCGCCTTGATCCCGGCCCAGGCCGTCTCACCCACCCGGAGCCCGAGCTCGTCGACGGCCGCCCGCGTCAAGCGCGCCTTCAGAAGAAACCCGCAATCCAGAGAGACGAGAACGAGGCGGTCGCCGGGAGAAATCTCTAGGACCCTCCCCTCGAACCAATTCCTGATCGAGCTTTCGAACTTCCGCCGGGCCAGGAGAACGTCCTCGGGCCTCAGGAATAGAAGCACCTCGCTCCCTTCCCGGGCTTCCCCCGCCGCCAGGATTCGCAGGCCTGCGTGAGCGATGACGAGGAGGTCCCCCCTCCGTTCTTCGACGGTCCCCTTGAGAAGGGTGGCATGGCCCACGAGCCTCGCCACCTCATCGTTCGCGGGAGAGGCGAATACCCTCTCCGTCTCTCCGTCCTGGAGGACCCTCCCGCCGACAAGGACGGCCACCCGCGTCGCCAGGAACGCCGCCTCGTCGCGATGGTGGGTCACGAAAACGGTCGTCTGTCCGGTCTCCTTGAGCACCCTCTTGAGCTCTTGGATAAGGTCCTCCCGGGTCGGGGCGTCGAGGGCGGAGAAGGGTTCGTCCAGGAAAAGAATGTCCGGCTCCAGGATGAAGGCCCGGGCCAGGTTGACCCGTTGGGCTTCACCGCCGGAAAGCTTCCGGGCGTCACGGTTAAGGAGGGGGCCGAGAGAGAACATCCGGGCCGCCCTGTCCAGCCGTTTGCGCATCTCCGGCCTCGGCGTCCCCCTGACCTTCAGTCCGAAAAGTACGTTCTTTTCCACGTTCCCTCGAAAAAGATACGGCCGCTGCAGGAGCAGGACGAACCTGCGCCGGACGTTGAGCGCGGTCTTCCCGCTGACCTCTTCCCCCCTGTAAAAAACCCGTCCCCGGCCGGGTCTCTCCAGGAGCGAGGCGATCCGGAGCCATGTGCTCTTGCCCGATCCGTTCGGTCCGAAGACGACAAGGCATTCGCCCTTGGCCAAGGAAAACAACGGGACATCCAGGACCCGGAGCGGGCCGTAGGAGTGCCGGACCCCTTTCATTTCCAGGAATGGGGTCTCCACTCTTGGCCTCCTTTTTGCTGGATGTAGGTCAGGAGAGCGTTGACAGCGAAGCTCAGGGCGAGAAGGACGAGCGACAAGGCGATCGCGACCTCGAACCTCCCCATACGCGTCTCCTGGACGATGGCCGTCGTCAGGACCCGCGTCTGCCCGTTGATGTTGCCGCCGACCATAAGCACGGCTCCGACTTCCGAAACGGCCCCCCCGAATCCTGCCATCACGGCGGCCATCTGGGGAAGCCGCGACTCCTTTAGAATAACCAGGAGAGCCTGGGCCTTCGTCGCCCCGAGGGCCCGTGCCTGAAGGGAGGCCGCGGGATCGACGTTCTGAAAGGCCGCCAGCGAAAGGCCGGCGATGATCGGAACGACGATGAGGACCTGGGCGATCACCATGGCCGCCGGAGTGTAGATGAGACGGAGCGAGCCCAACGGCCCTATCCTCCACAGAAAAAGGGCCACGAACAAACCGACGACGACGGGAGGAAGGCCCATACCTGTGTTGATCATGGCGATGATCAATCGCCTTCCCGGGAAACGGGACACCGACAAACCGAGCCCGGCCGGGATCCCGACGCACAGCCCGATCAAGGTGGCGGCCCCCGTGATCTTGAGCGTCAGCCAGACGATGCCGTAGATCTCGGGATCGAGCGAGATCAGCATGTCCACGGCCTTGACGATCCCCGTCCAGATCATGTCCATGCCGGGCTTACCTTACAGGGCCGTCCCCCGGCCCCTTCAAGGAAGGTCTGAAAAGGGCCGCTCCATACTTTTCCCGGCCGAATTGACCGATGAACGTCTGGATAGCGGGACTCATCAGGAAATCCATCAGGGCTTCGGCGCCGCTGATGTTCGTTTCAGGGAACCGCTCGGGATTGACCGTGATGACGTGATAGACATTCAAAAGGATCTTCTCGCCCTCGACGAGAACCCGCAGGTCCAATCTTCCCGTGAGCGACAGGAACGTTCCCCTGTCGGTCAGAATGTAGCCCGCTTTTTCGCTCGCGATCCGGAGCGTTTCCGCCATGCCCTGTCCGGTTTCCAGGTACCAGCGCCCTTTCGGTTCGAAGCCCGCCCGCTTCCAGAGGTCGCGTTCCTTCTTGTCGGTTCCCGAACCATCGGAACGGGACAGGAAGATCGCCCCTTTTAAGAAGACGGCCCGCAGCGCGTCGAGGACCGGCCGCCCCCGGACCCGGGCCGGGTCCGCCTCGGGTCCCACCAGGACGAAGTCGTTGGTCATCAGCTCCTTCCTGTCCTTTCCGTAACCGGCGGCCATGAACTTTTCCTCGTCCGCGGGGGAATGGACGATCAGCACATCGGCGTTCCCCTGCTCGCCCATCCTCAAGGCCTCTCCCGAGCCGACGGCGATCGCCTTCACCCGATGGGAGGAGGCAGCTTCGAAGCGAGGGAGCAGAACGTCCAGGAGCCCGCTGTCTTGGAGGCTCGTGGTCGTGGCCAAGATGAGGTCCCCGGCAGCGCCGGGCGGCTCGACGGCCGGGGCGGCAGATAAGGATTGCCCCGTCAGCCACACAACCGCAAGAAGCGACAACAAATTCTTCATCCGACCTGTTTTCCTTCACTCATCATGTCGCCGCGCTGGACGGCAAAAAAAAAGGCACGCCTTCCGCTTGGAAAACATGCCCTGGGGACCGCATCCCTTTACTCCTTTCCAAAGCGGGAGGCGAGGCCGTTTCCGGCCGAGCCCTATCGGCCATCCGCCTTGGACTTCTGGTCTTTAGGCCGGACGGCTCGGAGCCTGCGCAAAGAACAATGGCCTCCTCTCCCGGAACAGCCGGTCAAAAGGCCAAAATTAAATTAGCCCAGAGAGGCGGAAATGTCAAGCCGGCCGCTTCAGGCCAAAATGCCCGTTAGGACGCGAGTCGGAATTCCGGGACATGAACCAATTCTCTGGAATTGGCATCGTGTCCCTGGAATTTCGGGCATCACCAGAAGTCGGCGTCGTGGCCTGAGAAGAAAGAATCCAATCAGCAATTTTGGGCCTCAGGTCAGGCCGAGGTCCTGGTCGATGCCCTGCATGGCTTGGATGCAGATGGTGATGAACTCATCCAGACTGAGGCCGAGGTTGACGCACTGCTCGATCTCATCGCGCCTGGCGCCCTTGGCAAAGCTCTTCTCTTTGTACCGCCTCTTGACGAATTCGAGGTCGATCGCCCTGAGCTTCTTTGTCGGATGCATCAAGGTCGCGGCGATGATCAGCCCGGTCAAGGGATCGATGGAGAAAATGGCCCAGTCCATCGAATTTGCGCAGGGGACCTTCCCGGCGTGGGCCTGGACGGCGTGAACGATCAAAGGATCCATGCCCAGCCCGTTGAGGATCTTCACCGTCTCGGAGGTATGGAGTTCGGGGCTCTTTTCCGTGACCTCGTAATCCAGGTCATGAAGGAGGCCGGCCAACCCCCATGGCTCCGGGTCCTGGCCCACCCGTAACGCGACGGCCTTCATGCAGGCCTCGACGGCCAGGCAGTGCTTGATCAGATTCCCGTTCTTGAGTTGCTTGTTGACCAATACCAGGGCGTCTTCGCGAGTCATGGCTGCATTTCCTTTCATTAAGGGTGATTCGGCTATTTTTTCCGGGCGCTTTTCTATGACAAAGGGAATCTCGATCTCCCTCGACTGTTTCTCGTCGGTCACATTGACGCCCACGGAATAGGTGCCTTCCGCCTCCGCGTACCATGTCCACGTGTTCGTGTCGGACGCCTTCTGGGCGACCTCGCGTTTTTCACCGGTCTTGAGGTAGAACTCGTAGTTCGGCTTGAAGAAGCCTATGGCGGAAGCGGTGAACGGGATCTCGTCGCCGACCGACTGGGGCGATGTCTTCTGGGCGGATAACAGGGCCTGGACGTCCTTCCTGAGATAAACGAATCGGCCGCCGTCGGTCTGGAAATCGTAGTGGGCAATGATGAGGAAAGGATCGATCCAGAGAGCGTTGGTTTTGAGGTCCTGCTCCGTTTTGTATTCGCCGGTTTTCCGGCCCGTCTCGACATCGAACGCCAGGAGGTGGGAGGACAGTGTCGAAATGACCACCTTGTCTTCGATGCCCGCGAGCTCGTAGGCCGTCCGGGAAGGGATGTTCTGCCACCAGAGGATGTCGCCGGAAGTCTTCTTAAGGCAATAGACGACACTGTTCGTGCTCAGGAGGAAGAGCCGTCCGCCCCGCAGGACAGGATCGATAAGGACGCGCCCGCCGAGCCGGACCTTCCATTTGGGTCTCAGACGATTCAGGGAAAGCCCGAAGAAGTCCCGGGTCTCGGTGCTGAAGAAAACGATCTTTCCGTCGCTCGCGATAGGGCCGATGATCCTTCCCGGCGCCTGGAAGACGCCCAGGGCTTTGCCCTGAGGATCGATCAGGGAGAGCTTCCCGTCATCCGAACCGAAAATGATACGGGAACCCAGGACCAAGGGGCCGCCGTTAATGGCCGCTCCGGCCTTGAACCGCCGCGGGCCTTCCCCCTTCAAGTCCAGGGACCAGAGAATTCCCCTGTCGGTGCCAAAATAGATCCGGCCGGAGTCCTCCACGATCGGGGTCAGGACCCTCTCCCCCACGGCCTTCTTCCAAGAGATCTTCCCCTGGATATCCAGACAGTAAAGGATGTCCGCTTCATCATGGACGTAGATGTTCTCTTTGCCCGGGAAAGGAGCGGTCCGGAGGCCGTTGTCCGCTTTGAACGTCCAGATCACGTTTCTCTTCAGGCCGTCAACGCACCGGACGAAACCGTTCTCGGTGGAATAGAAATAGGCCCCCCCCCTCTCCCGGACCGGGCTGATGATCCTGCCCTTAAAGGATATGGATGCGTCCTCAACGACGGGGAAGCTCAACCCAGTGGGATAAGCCATGGTCCCGGGTTTGAAGATCCGGCAGGAAACTCCGCCCAGGACCACCGCCGGGAGAAGCATCCAGATCGCCCGATTTTTCAGGAAAGCCATATTTGTTGATTTTAGCACTTTTTCCGTATTTCCCTCAATTCATATCATCATAAAGGCGGAATTTCATTTCGTAAGAGAAGGAATTCCAGGCTCAGGGCGCGCCTTCCGTCGGCCCGGCCGGGGCGGATCGCGTGGCCCTGGAACGCAGCCCGCCTGAGCTCGGAGATTTCAAGAAATCCATTATTCGGGAAATGACACGAAAAAAGCCGGAAACATGCCTTTTTTCATCATTTTTCTGATGAATAATAGAACTAACTGCTCTCAATAGGGGCTAAATGTGCTTCAAGATCTGGGAATTCAGGAATTCGGCGATGTTTTGAGCAGGAAAAGGCCAGACATAGATGATTTTTTCATGAGGATGCCGCTTCCTGGCCCTCTCCAAGGCCTCGGGGATGTCCTGCTCGGAGTGCTCTCCCCCGCGGGTCATCATGGGAGTGACCACGATGATCTTCTCGGCCCCCTGCCCGGCCGCCTGGTCCAGGGCTTCGTCCAAGCTCGGGGAACAGAATTCGTTGAAACCGAGAATGACCTTTCGGCCGCTCGCCCGTCGCAGCTGGACCGCAAGCTCCTGGGAACCGGCGAAGAACGGGTCGTTTTGGGCCGAACGGGGCCAGCGGCGGATCCTCTCCTCAAGCTCCTGATAGCGATGGACGAGGGCGGCCGGCTGCGCCCCGAAGGCGTGGGCGATACGCGCGCGAAGGCCCAGGAATTCCGCAAGTTCCTGCTTCGGATAGTCCAAAGGAGGGGCGCCGTGCATGGCGAGCAGGATCAAGCTTCTCATCCGGCCTTCTTCGTTCCCCGATAGCGTTCCTCGGCGATGATATCGCAGTTGATGGGTGTTTGCAAGTATGGCAAGTAGGGGTCAAACCTACAGAATTGCCGATAGGACGTGAGTCGGAATTCCGGGACATGAACCAATTCTCTGGAATTGGTGTCGTGTCCCTGGAATTCCAGGTATTATCAGAAGTCTGGGCCATCGCTTGAGAAGAAAGAATCCCATCGGCAATTCTGTAGGTTTGACCCTTGCTTTTTATTTTTATGATAGAATCATATTTCGATCACAAGGAGAACCAAAGATGAAAAAGGGCTTGGTCCTCGCCATCCTGTTCTTGCTGTCCGTCCATGCCGGGCAAGCTGAGCTCTCCAGCCTCTCCCAGCTCTATTCCCTGGGGAAGACGATCCAGGACCTCGACGGCGACGGCCACGGAGAGAGGATCTTCCTGTCCATCATTATCCCGGACAGCCCGACGGCCGGCGAGCTGGCCCTCGCCTCGGACATTGCCGCCCGCGCCAACCTGGAGAGCCTGGCCCAGGACTTCGCCCTGGTCCGCCGTGAATCCGAGGTGGAGAGCTGGGAAGGCCTGCCCAATCCCATCCTCATCGGTTCCAACCTGCGCTGGGCCAGGGAAATCGTCAAAGACCGGAAGATCGACGTCGTCCAGCTCGGGCCCGACAAAGGCCTCGTTTTCGTCTTCTCTCATGAGAACCAGCGGGGGATCGCCTGCGTCGCCGGTTCGGATGAGGGCCTTCTCCGGACGGGGCGCGCCTTTTTCCTCCGCTGGCCTTATTTTTGGGAGATCTGGGGACGCGATACCGGCGCCACCTATCTATCCCTCGAGAACGACCTCACCAAGTTCCTGGGTCAGGAAGAGGTCCTCCTTCAAAAGACCATCGTCCGGGAGGCCCTCTATGAATTCCCACCTGCCGGGTCCGCCCGCGGCGCCTTGAAGAACCTCTCGTTCACTTCGGGCGAGATCAAGGACCTCGTCGTGGAGATCTACTTCGCCGACGAGGACGACCAGAAAAAGTCGCACAAGGCCCTGGACCTTCTCAAGCGCCAGCGCCCGAAAGGCCTGCGGTCCGCCGTTCTCTCCTATCCCGGCTGCGCCCAGATCACCTTTGAGCTTTGGTACGGCAAGAAGAACCTCCAACTGGTCCTGCCCAGACTGGGATCGACCAAGAGGCTCCTCACCCCGCCCTTCAAGGATATTGCCTGGGTTGACGGGGAGGCCCGGGATTTCGATCTGCTGAGCCTCTTTTCCACTCGGGGGCTTTACGCCGACCGTGACGGGGACGGGATCCTCGACGGCCTCGAAACGTCGGTCATCATCCCTGAGGGCCTGAACTGCAAAGGACTGGCGGGACTGGCCTCGAAGCTCGTTTTGCCTTCGGCCGGGGCGTCGTTCCCCATCGTCTACCTAGATTCGGAGATCGAACAGCAGGGGAAGGGACTTGTCGCGCCCATCCTCGTAGGACCGAACGGACTCTCCCTGGACCTCATGAAAACGGGCAAGCTCAAAATCCCCGCGCTCGAGAACGCCTGGGGCCTCGTCCAGGTCGTGCCCAACGCGTTCAACAAGTCCAGCGCCTTGGTGGTCCACTCACCGGACACCCCCGGTCTGGAAAAGACCCTCGCCTACCTCGCGGAATCGTTCCCCTACTTCGATGATTACGCGGCCGGACAGCCCCAGATCAAGGACGTTCCCGAGGACTTCGAGAGATTTCTCGACGGCGAGAAAGGGAGCGCCGAGGCCTACTTCGACGGCCGGCTGAGGAAGCTGGCCGAGGAGATCAAGGACCGAGACCTGGATACTTTCGAGGTCCGGTTCACGCTCCCCCGGGAGAACAGGCCTTTTGAAGATGCGGCCAGGAAGAGCATGGAAAGCTCGCTGAACGCGAAATCGTTCAGTTTCCGGACGCAAACCCTCAGGGAGAGCAAGAAGATCTTCGAGAAAGAAAAGGAGTTCCCCTGGGAGGGAGACGATGCGATCGCCCTGCTCCAGGACGCCCTGAAGAAAAAGGCGGACCTCAAGCCCGTAAAAGTCAGCCTCGGAGTGAGCGAGTCCCCCGAGGTCCGCCAGGGATTAAAGAAGCGGATCGAGCAGGTCCTCGCGGAAAACAACCTGGCCGGTTCAGAGGTCGAGGTCCTTTCGGCCTACAAGCAGGGATTCTTCTGGCTCACGGAAAGGGTCCAGGCATCGCTGAAGAACAAAGGCGTGCACCACGTGACCATCCGGTTCACGGCGGACGAGGATCCGCGGAACGTGCTCAAGCGGTCCTACTCCGAGCCCTACCGATGGCTCCAGGAGCTTTATCCGGCCGACGAGATCCTGGCCAAGGATCTTCAGATCCCCCTGGAAAGGATCGAATTCGAGATCAAACCCGCGGGCGGACCCATCTACGAGGCTTCGGCTTTCGACGAGAAGGGCTCCATCCTCTTTCAGCAGAGCTTTTCTCCCAGGACAAAGGAGATCCCCTTCCTCAACGTCCTGCCGGAGTGGGGCCGGTCCAAGATCACCACCGGCTGGCTGAAGGTGGAGGCCGGAAAGGAGACCGCCCTCGATATCGATCTTCAGACCGACCTGGAACGGTTTTGGGAATTCTACCAGGAGGAGGTCCTCAAACCCGTTTATTCCCACATCCTCGCTAAAACCGGCTATGAACCGACGTTCGCCAAGCAGCCCTATTTCAAAAGACTCCTTGTCGAACTGTGGGCCAGCGAGCCCGACTACAGGATCGGGTTGGACGAGGAGATGGTGAGCAGCCTGGAGGCCATGCATGACGAGATCTACTTCGATACGCTCGATTTCCTGAGGGGTATCACCCGGTTCGACGGGGAGAGCGACGCTCTTCCCGAGGACACCTCGCGTTCCTCGGCGCCCGGGAACGTGCTTCCGCTCATTCACCGTTCGAGCGAAGGCGGGAAAGCAAGGACCAAGGTCACGTTCGAGGACCGGCCCGCTCTCTCTCCGGAGATGGAGGTCAAGTGGAAAGAGAAGGACCGGGAGGAGTTCGTCAGGAAATTCGCCTTCCCTGCGCTCAAGACAAAGGCCCTGAAGGTCCCGGCGTTCATCTACAACGGCCAGGAAGACCGGATGGAAACCCTTTTCCTTGAGATGGGGATCGAGAAGGAGGCCGATTACCTGACGCTCCTGGATGTCATGGATTCCTACCGGAGGCTCGCGGACAAGGGGCTTGTGGCGGACCCGTTCAATTATCCGAAGCTCCGGGCGCTGACGGCCCGTATCAGATGGCAGGATTTGGAGAAGGACGAAAGTCTGCCCGTGGTCTTCCAGTCCCAGGAAGAAAAGACGGTCCCTCCCCCCCCCCGCCCGGAAGAAGCCCTTGTCCCCACCGGTGAGACGATCTCGCCCGAGATGTGCCTCGATATCGTCGGCCGTCTTGGCCGGTTCAAGGCCGTCCGCGCCTACATGGGGGGGCGGTCCTACGAAGGCAGGCCCGTCCCCGTGCTGGAGGTCTTCACCCCCGTCGAAAAATACGTCTCCACGGCCCGCCTGGTCACGTTCAAGCCCACCCTCCAGCTGAGCAGCCGCCAGCACGCCAACGAGATATCCTCCACCAACTACACACTCCGGCTGGCCGAGCTGCTGGCGAGGGACAGGGCTTATCAGGATCCCGTCCGGAAGATCAATTTCGTCATCCAGCCCATGGAGAACCCTGACGGCGCCGCTCTGGCCTTCGAGCTCGCCAAACTCGCGCCCTTCCACAGCCTCCACGCCGGACGCTACAGTGCCCTCGGCGTCGACATCGGCGCCCAGCCGAAATCGGCCCGGACGATCCTGCCGGAAGCATCGGTCCGATCCGGCCTTTACGACAAGTGGCTGCCGGACATATACTTGAACCTCCATGGCTATCCTTCCCACGAATGGGTCCAGCCGTTCTCGAACTACTCCCCGTACCTCTTCCGGGATTATTGGATCCCGCGGGGCTGGTTCGCCTACTACAAGACGCTGAGCCTCCCGATCTACGGGAAATGGAAGGAGGCCGGCAACGAACTCATGTCCTTCATCACCCAGGAGATCCAGGCGGACGAGAGGATCAGGGAGTCTAACAAGAAGTTCTATGACCGCTACAACCGCTGGGCGGCCCGCTGGCAGCCGCACCTCGAGGCGCTCGAGCTGTACGACGGGGTGAACCTTTACGCGAAACGGCAGGCCCCGCAGGAGAACAGGCTGACCTTCCGAAGTCAGATCACGTTCGTCGAGCAGACGCCCGAGCTCATGGACGAGACGGCCTCGGGGGCCTGGCTGAGCTTCCTCTGCGAGCAAGGCCTCGTCTACTTGAGGGCCCACATCAAGTACCTGTCCCAGGTCAAGTTCGAGACCTCGCGCATCGAGGAGGAGGTCCGGGATCGCGTCCGGATCGAGTTCCATCGCAGCCGCCCCGGGCAGGTCCCGAAGACGAAATGAACGTGGGAAATTTCGTTGCCAATCCCCGCGGAAATTGATAAGATGAGGGCCGTGCGGTTCGGGCATCGACCAAAATGGAACTCCAGACGAGCCTCCTGATCGTTTCCAGGGAATTCTCCCTCTACAGCGCCGTTAAAAAAACCTCGCTGGCCGGAGATTTCAGCCTCTTCTTCTGCCGGCCGGACGAAGACTGCCTGTCCATCGTCCGGGAGAACGCCGTCAGGATCGTCCTCATGGACTCGGCCGAGGCCCGTCAGGAATCGGAATCTCTCCTGAAGAAGCTGAAACATTTCGATTCTCTCATCGACGTCGTCATCCTGGGCCAGGGGCTCGATTCGGAGGCCATCCTGGGCTGGATCCACATGGGGGCCACAGATTACGTCTCCATGCCGCTTCAGCCCGCCGCGGTCTCTGAGGTCCTGCGGAGGATCTCCGAGAAAAGGGCCCTGCGGAGGGAGACGTTCCAGCTCGAGAAGAAGCTCGAAAAGAAATACGTCTTCCAAGGAATGGTCAGCCGCAACCCCTCCATGCTCGAGGTCTTCGGGCTCATCGAGAACATCGCCAAGCACTTCACCAGCGTCCTCATCACCGGGGAAACAGGGACCGGCAAAGAAATGGTGGCCCGGGCGGTACACGCCGCCGGGCCGTACCGGGAGAGGGACCTCGTCATTTGCGACTGCGCCTCCATCCCCGAGAACCTTTTCGAATCGGAACTTTTCGGCTACAGGAAAGGAGCGTTCACAGGAGCGGACCGGGACAAGCGGGGCCTCTTCGAAGAGGCCGACAAGGGGATCATCTTCCTCGACGAGATCGCCGAGATCCCGATCTCCGTCCAGGCCAAGCTGCTGAGGGTCCTGGAGAACCACCAGTTCCGTCCCCTGGGCGCCAACGAGAACAGGACCATCGACGTCCGCGTGATCACCGCGACGAACCGCGATCTCGGCGAAGCCATCCGGAACAACACCTTCCGGGAGGACCTCTTCCACAGGCTGAACAGGGTCGAGATCCACCTTCCGCCCCTAAGGGAGAGGCTCGAGGACGTTTCCCTCCTCGTCCGGCACTTCGTCCAAACCCACAGCAAGGACCTTCCCAGGAGCGTGCGGGGCGTTTCGCGCGACGTCCAGAAGATCTTCCTGAAGTACGGCTGGCCCGGGAATGTTCGGGAGCTGGAGAACGTCCTGGAAAGCGCGGCCATGGTCTGCAAGAAGGATTTCATCGATGTCCCGAACCTGCCCAAACATCTCCGCGATTTCGAGGCCGCCGAGGGCGGGCTCTCGTTCCTTCGCAAGGAGAACCTCTCGACGCTCGAAAGCCTCGAGAAGGAATATATCGCCTATCTCCTGAAGGTCACAAAGAACAACCTGAGGAGAACGGCCAAGATCCTGGGGATCTCCCGGACGACCCTTTACAACAAGTTAACGAAATTCAAGCTGTCCCGATGATCCGATGTCATGACCTGTCGAACGCTCAGAACGAATATCCGACGAAGATTCCGAGGACGCCGTTCTTGATGTCATCGCCGGTTCCCTTGGTTAGGGAGCTCATGCCCGCTGTATAGCGGACATCGAGAGAGAGCTTCCCCCGTCCCAAGGGATGTTCCAACCCGACACCCGCGGCCAGGCCGAGGTCCATGTTCCTGACATTATCCAGGGTCTCCACCTCGGTCTCCCCTCCGAAGGTCGCCTTCACCCCGGCTCGCAGTTTGAAGGCCAACGACGGACCTGCGAAGAGGTGGAACCTGAAGGACCCTGCGACCGGGAGGAAGAACTTTATCAGGACAGGAACCTCGATATAATCGAGGCTTAATATTTCCCGATAGGCGTCCGGGCCGCTGCCGTTCACATACTTCGATCCTTTCGTGACGAACAAGACCTCCGGCTGGACGGCAAGTAAAGAACCGAGGCCGAAGGTCAGGAACGCCCCCGCGCCGAATCCCATTCTGGACCTCTGCTCGTAAACATCATGGCCGTGGATGTTGGCGTAGGACAGCCCCGCTTTGACGCCGAAGCCCGCGACCCCGGCCCGAACCGACCCGGAAAAGAGGAGGACCGCCGCCCCGGCCATCAAGAGCACCGCACAGGTTCTTTTCATCAGCCGGCCTCTTTGGCCTCCCTCATTCGGCGATGATGATCCGGTTCCCCCCGAGCTCCTTGGCCCTGTACATGGCCTTGTCGGCCCGCGACAGGATCATCTCAGGGGTTTCCCTTTCCTTGATGAGGGCCAGCCCCACGCTGAGGCTGATCCGGACACCTCCCCTGTCGGGGAGGAAATCGGAGTTCGCGACGGACTCACAGAGCCTCTGGGCGATCCTCCCGGCTTCACCGATATCTGTATCCTCGAACAGGACCGCGAACTCGTCCCCGCCGAGCCGGGTCAGCCGGTCACTGTCCTTCCGAAACTTCTTTAGGAGCATCTTGCTGAAGTCGATGAGGACCTGGTCGCCGGCGTTGTGGCCGAAGGTGTCGTTGACGTTCTTGAACTGGTCGAGGTCCATGACCAGGACGACGCTGTCGATGCCACGCCCGGCCCTGGCGATGACGCGGGGGAGGTCCGTTTCGAGGAGGCGCCTGTTGGGAAGACCGGTGAGAGAATCATGGGTGGCCTGGTGGATCAGGTCCTCCTCATGGGCCTTGCGGTCCTGGATGTCGGTGCAGGAGCCGATGTAACCGGCGAATCCGCCATCGAGGTCATTGAAAGGCCTGCCCAAGCTCAGGGCCCAGCGATAATGGCCGTCGTGGCGCCTGATCCGGAACTCCGTTTCGAAGGGATCCCGGGTTTTTAGGGCCTCCAGGAATGCCTGTTTGAACCTCTCCTTGTCCTCATCGTGGATGTCCAGGATCCAACCGTCTCCGGTCTCCTCCTCAATTTTCTTCCCCGTGAACGAGAGCCAGGCCTTATTGACGTAGTTGCATTTGCCGTCGATTCCCGCCCTCCAGATCTGGGCGGGGAACTCTTCAAAGAGGGTCAGGTGAAAATCACGGGCCCTGGCCACGGTCCTCTCCGCCTGTTTGAGGTAGGAGATGTCATTCAGGATGATGATCGTCCCGACGAATTTCTCGTAGAGGTCCAGCATGCGTTTCAGTTTGATCTGAAAGTGGATGAGCCCCTTTCGGGTCTCGACGTCCTTCTCGAACGTGGTCTCGAGGTCTTCCTCCCCGACGAACGCCTCGAGGTCCTCTTTCAACCACGGCAGGATCTCGGAGATCCGGGCTTTTCCGTAATAGCTGACTCCGGCGGGCAGGACGTCACTAAAGAGATCGAACGCCGCGTTATTGATGTTGTCGATGCGGCTCTCGACGTCGAGGATAAAAGCAGGATTGGGGATGGTCTCGAAGATCGTCAGGTATTTTTCTCTTTCCGGGTTCATCGGACTGCCTGATGACTCTATAGCGTATCTTCTCTCCGCAGTCAACCTTTCCGTTTCCGGATGCCCGCGTTCCTTTTTATGTGAGAAGGAATTCCAGGCTCGGGGTGCGCCATTCTCCTATATCCCACGAAAAGGAAGGCTCCCTTCCCGGACCAACGGGAAGCTGTGCGCCCTTCCGATCCCGGGGGGATCGGCCCCGCATGTGCCGCCGGCTTAAAGCCGCTCGAAGGGGGGAGAAAATCGCCCGGGAGACGCTTGAAAGGCTCTGCTGATATCATTCAATATGACCTCTTTCAATACATTATAAATAAATTGTTGCTATTATATTCAATTACAATCATTTACATAATTAAACGGTCCAATTATGTCCATATATTGGACTTATTCGAAACCGTTCAAAGAACGTCCGGAATTCCTTTATTATGTTTATTTATAATAATATAGAAATCTGACGACAGAATGGCATTATTCTTGCTTATAATCCTGGTATCATGAAGCTCTTCATCAAGGATCATGGCCGACAATATGAGCTTGGTCCGGAAGGCGAGAACGAGGCGATGGCATGAATAGCTACCTTGAATACTACCTTGAAACCGTGAAAGAGAACCCCGATCTCCCGACGCTCCGGGAGCTCGAGAAGGATTACCTCGGCTTCCTCCTTGAGATCACGAGGCACAACATCACTCATGTTTCGCGAATCCTGGCCATTTCGCGAACGGCCGTCTACCACAAGATCAGCCGCTACAGCATCTCCAAGCCAAACTGATAGACATCTCCTCTAGGACCGCCAGGCATGTCCTTGCCGCGACGATTTAGTCCCGCTCCGCCAGTGCTTTTTTCAGATTCTCGAGTCCCTGGACCAAGCGATCGGTCGGGACCCCGAACCCGAGCCTGAAGCTTCGCGGCTCCTCGAAGAACCTGCCGGGAACGATGCCCGTGCCGTAGCCGTCGAGAAGGCGCCGGGCGAGGTCCGACGCGTCCCGGGCGCCGCGAAACCTTGGGAAACAGATGATCCCGGGGTCGGGCGCCACCCATTCCAGGGCCTCCTGGTCCCGCATGAAGCCGCTGACGATCCGGAGGTTCCCCTCGACGAGCGGCCTGGATCGCCGCCGGATCTCATCGAGCCGGGCAAACATCAGGACGGCGACCTGTTCCCCGATGAAGGCCTGTTCCACGATCACATAATCCATGAGCCGGCGCAGGACCGCCGCCAGTCCTGCCGGAGCCAGGATCCAGCCGCAGCGCAGCCCTGATAATCCAAAAACCTTGGTCAGGCTCGACGTCACGACGATGTTGGGAGCCAGGCCGAACGCGGTCCCGGCCTTCTCCCCCTCCAGGAATTCGAGGTAGATCTCGTCGATAAGGATTTTTGCGCCCTTCTCTTCGCTCGCCACGGCCAGCGCCAGGACCTCTTCATGAGAGAGCGCGACCCCGCTCGGATTGTGAGGGTTCGTCAAAACGACGAGCTTCGTCCGGGGTGTGAAGGCCCGGACGAATTCTTCCGGGTCGACGCGGTAGCCGTTCTCAAACCTTCGTTCGAACCGCGTGACGTTCGCCCCGAACAGCCTGGGAACGGCCAGGAAGGGTTCGTAAGCGGGTCTTTCGACCAGGACATCGTCGCCCGGCCCCAGGAGGGCGGCACAGACGGAGAAGATCCCCTGGGACGCCCCCACGGCCGGGCAGACGTTGTCGACGCGGGCCCGGTGGCGCGCGGCGATGGCTTCTAAAAGCGGCGGATAGCCATAAGGGTGATCTCCATTGATCTCCAGACCGTCCCAATCGACGGCCAGTTCTTCACGGGATAACCCTATGAGACCGCTCAGGCTCAGATTGATACCGAACTTGGGCTTCGTCTTGGCCCAGGCCAGGTATTCAATGGGTTTGATCTCCATGCGTTTTCTCCTTCGTTCATGGGCCCCATTTTGACCCAGACCGCAGGATAAAATCAACAAGGACACCATGCCCTTTCATTTATCAGAGTTTTTCGTTAGAATTGAAGCTATCCGGATGATCCAAGAGGAGGAACGATGAAAAAAACACTGATCTGGGTCCTGGCGGGTTTGTTCGCCATATCCCTTCTCCC